>ERZ724505.30-NODE-30-length-86973-cov-10.246796_pt1 | contig 86973 bp, 116 predicted proteins | sample MGYA00376038_ERZ724505 | MGnify/ENA primary metagenome ERZ724505 (study PRJEB28724, sample SAMN07190884) | wastewater metagenome | isolation source: effluent of sewage treatment plant in Hong Hong | place: Hong Kong | collected 2016-03-17 ... | reverse complement strand
AATCAATACAAGGATGAGTTTTTAAATACTCAATAACGTATTGTTTGTTTCTCTTTCTTACTTTTTGATTAAAAGCAATAATTCTCTTAATGTAGGCTTTTTGTTTGCTTCATAATGCTTTTTAGCATACGCATCACGATCTGCTTTATTCTTATGTCCCATAAGTAGCGGGAGTGAGATTCGAACTCACGGTCTTGAGTTTATGAGACTCACGAGGACGGCCTCTCCTCTATCCCGCGATATGTGTGGAAAACTGGATTCGAACCAATGACCCTCGGTGCTTCAAACCGATGCTCTACCAGACTGAGCTATCTCCACATGGGCCTCTCTACCGTCTTCCTTCAACCAAGTAGGCTATCTGTTGAACGTATGGTGTATGAATGATTGGACTTGAACCAACGACCTTCTGCATGTAAGTGGCGGCAGATACTCTACCAACTGAGCTACATTCATAGTGTTTAATCAAACCTGAATACTTACTATCCTCTTTTATCATAATGATAACTGGACTCAGCCTAGTATTCAGGTTTCGTCGGGTAACATGTTGTACTTCAAAGAACGAGATTGTAAAAGTCGCTATTTATTTTAAATAAGCAACATTTATTTTGTTAAATCTTTTTATAAATCTTTCTTTTTTTTAATTTGCTTCTTCTGAGCTACTTCAAGTTGTTCTTTTTCCTTTGTTGCTCTGTCCATCGCTTCTTTTTCAAGACGTTTGATTTCTTTATCAATGTGCTGTTTCGCTCTTTTCTTTCTTGACTCTTCGGACTCCACAACTTCATCTTCAATTAATTGATCTGACGATGCACCTTCAAATTTAATATCCTTTTTACTCTTCTTAGGTTCACTGATAGAATTCAATAATTCTTCAATCATTTCTTGTCCTTTTTTAGTCAACTCATATCTAAAATAAGCAGAATCGTGACTTGCATTTACATGATGAATAAGTTCGGCATCAGTCAGAGATTTTATTTCTCCTGTCCTACCATATCCATCATAATCATTTGCTGATGATAACGATCCTTGTTTTTGAAATGCTTTAAGTGCTTCTGTTTCTCTTATTGTTAACATGGTATTCTGAATTACAAACATAAACGATTTGGTATAAAGATATGAATTTATTTTAAATAATGATCAATCACCTAACCTTTTTGTGCTTCTTTCAACTTATTAACCTTTCTAAGAGCGTTTTTCTCATTCAATGCCATAACAGCATAACCATCAATAACAAACTCCTTCAATCCTTGATTTGCTCGGATCCTTTTGGTTTCTTCCATCTCCTTCAACTCTCTTTCTCTTTTTGAGAGTTCAGGCTTGTCTTCTTTAGGCATTCTCATGTTTGATCCCATTGATGCCATGGCAAATAGAGCTGCCATCATTCCTCGTTGTTTTAGTGACATAGGTTTTGTTTTTTAGTTATACGTTTCTTTTTTAGAACTGGTTTTTTCTTTGCTACTTGTACAGTAACGTTTTTTGGTGCTGGATGAGCTCCTCCTTTGTGCACAACTACTATACCTTGTGCTTCTTGTGCGATCTTAATGATTCGATTACAATCTTTATCAATTGATTTATCATCCCAAAATCCATCTCTCGCAATCAATTCAATCTTTTGAAGAGCTTTCTTTTGTTTTTGAATTTGATTTTGATATCTTCTTTCAAAGAGAGGTTTAAAGAAAGCATCAGTAATCATTTTATCATTGACTCCTTTTAGCACTCTCAATTGGAATATTTTCTCTTTCACTTTGTCTCTAAGGATGAGATTGTGTTCAAACAACATCTCATTATCTCTTTTTACTCTTTGATATTCTCGATGAAACATTGCTTCACATTTTTCATACATCTCTTCTCTCTTCGCAAGATCTTCTAATGTGCCCCAAGCTTCCTGTTTAATGGTTTCTCTTTCTTCATTGTGAGCTTTCAATTTATCATTGAGATCAATGACTAATTTGTTCACCATCTCAAAATTTAGTTTATAACTCTCCTTTTCTTTTTGAGTTTGAATAAGACTATTTGACCATTCTACATTAGCTGAGCTAAGTGTGGCATTTTGTTTTTTAGCACTTCTCCATTTAGAATAGAAGAAACCTGAAAGCCCTGCAAAGAGGGCTATTAAGAAATATACATTCATGTTTATTTGTTTAAGGATTAATACTACGACTTTTCTTTAACTGGCTCTAACCACCAACAATAATCTTCTTCATCCCATCCATCTTCCCAAAATTCTTCGTATTCAACAATCATTTTATTCTTACAATTTTCATTGGTACATTCTATGATTTCACCAATTAGATCATAATCTTCAAACTTAGATAAATCTTGATTGCATTTAAGACAGTTCATTCCCATATGTTTTCTACTTTATTTATTTTACTTTCTTCGATATAAAATTGAGTATTAATTATTCTGAATTTAATACTCTTTTGTTTACATTGTTGTTTTAATTCATCAAACACAAGCACATTTGATGTAAAACATTTATACCGCATACCAGCAATTGTTCGATATTGTAATATAGATTGCTTTAAGGGCATATTTTAACTATGATATTTAACTGCAATATCTCTTTGCTTCTCCAAATATCCTTTCATTCTCTCCATTCCATTAACTTTACTCATTGGAACTACTGACCAATGTATATCTTCAAAGATTCTACTATGTCTTTCAAGCATTTCATCAGCATCATTTTTTGATAACCAATCGGTATGTAATTGACCGTTTTCTAATAAAGCAAATTGATTTTCCATTTTAGATAAGTTTTTAAGTTGTCATAAAGATAGGACATTTATTTTAAATAACAACCACTTAACAAAAATAAATGGTTATAAATTATAACTACTTATTCCACACCACTAAATTCGACTCTCTTCTTATAACTACATCACAACCAGTAAGAGACTTATTCATCCTAAATGTCAAATCTTGTTTGATTACAATCTCTTTATTTTCTATGTAAGATGGTAACTTATCCCAATCTTCTTGACTATTGATGCGAATTACTTCTCTTTTCATTTTAAGCTATTTCGTTTTTCAAATGATTCAATGATTCGTATATAGAAATCTTCATTGTCTCCTTCTCTCATTCCTGCACGACAACCATAAAGACAATAAACTGCATCTTTATACTCTTGTAAGGTATAATCAACTAATCCACTCCAAGTATCAGTATGTGCTATAAAATGACTTTCATATACATACATTAAAAACTTTCCATCTAATCCAAGAACCAATAGTTCTTGTGGTACATTTCTACTTCTAGTATATTGAAGAGTTTCTCTTCCTGTTAAGATATGTTGTTTATCACTTTGCACACATTCGATCTTATTACCTATTTTATATCGTTTCCAGAATTCTGTTTCAAGTTCTGATTCGATTTCTTTATCATTGGCATAACGATATAGATTCCCATAACTATTAACAGCTTCAACATTATTCTTTTCAATTCGAAAAGTTTTTGTAGGTCCTATAGCATACACCCAATCTCCTACTTTATATTGAGGCTGAAAGAGTTCTGGAATTCTTTCCATCGCACATTGTTTAAATATCTCTGATTCACTAGCGATCTTAATTATCGTGTCTGCTGTAAAGTGAAATGCTATTTGTGGTTTCATAAAAATGATTTGTTTTGATCGTTACCCATGTAAAAGCCTACTGCCATTATTCTTCTTTATTTTCTAATGATTGATACTCTATCTTGAGGATTCATTGTGAATCTATGTGCACCTGGATCTAATTCTACTGCTGTATAATTGTCATGTTTAAGACATTGACACCATACAGGTGTTTTGTATGCACCTACTTTATCTCCCCAACAATAGAATTGCAGTCCTGGTTTGAGATCTTTATATTTGATCTCTTTCATTTTGATTGGGCTGATTGCTTCTATTTTGTAAAAGCTTGCAAGTTCTTCCGTTAGAAACTTTATGCACTCATTCACTTCTTTTTTACTAGTGAAGAGTTTTGCTTCGTTAGGATTTCTTGTTGACTTAAAGAATAGTCCATCAGGTAATGAATCGAATATGATCTCCTTTAAATAAGAGATTGTTTTATCATCATTTATTTGTACAATCTTATTCATTTTACTTTTTCTAATCTAATTGCGACAAAATCAATCTTACGTTGAGATACTTCACTTCTTCCATGAAAATAAAAAATCCTACTCTTTACTTCATACTGATGATATTCATGAACACTACTATCATAAAGATCTAAATGATCACCTTTGTTAGGTAAAGGATTAAGATCAAATATGACTTCTCTCTTATCGTTTGGATAGATCAATTCAGCTTTCATGTCGTAAAAGTACTTATTTATTTTTAATACACAACTGTTATTTTAAATAAAGTTGAAAGTGGAAGATTCTTCAAGAATCTCCTTATTTTGTTTTACCAAGAGATTGTATAACACGTTCCTTCTCTATCACTTTCACTATGTATGTGAAATCCTCTTTCTTCTAAAGATCTCAAAGTATATCTATCCAACGTTTCATACCAATGAAGTGTACTTGATTCGTGTGCTACCGATTTAATTTGATTAAGTATCTCGTTAGCCTTTTCATCTCTTCTGCTTTCATACATTAGATTAGCATCTTTGGCTGTAAAGTTTTGTATCATATTTTTATGTTTTATAAACCTCTAATATCAGTTGTTGCTTTTTCACCATAATTACAATCTACATGATTAATTTTTCTTTCATGTTATTTTATGTTTTCTAGTGGATAACATTTTTCAATTCCGTATTCATTCTGAACAGCAATGTAACATTCTTCTTCATCTGACCACATGCATTGAGGATTTACTTTTTTAGCTGCTTCCAGAGCTTTCTTTACATGCATCTTTGCGAATTCAAGGGTAAAATTTAAAACATCTTCTTCCACAGACTCTTCCAACCATAATAGTTCTACTCTGTGAAGCATTTCTTTTGCCGTCGGTATTTTATTTGTTTCCATTCTATTTGTTTTTAGGTTTAGATAATAGCATCCAAAAAATAATATCTTTAGATAATTTCATTTTTGAAACAGAAAAAATTTCTTTCTTTACGTATGTCAATAAACAGTCTTCTATATTGCCATACTTATCCATTGTTATTAAATCGCAATCAAGAGGGACTCTTTCCGGCATCGCATCCTTGACGCTTATCCATGTGTCTTTTGGGGTGGTCATGGGTTAATTTGATTTTCAGAAATAAAATCTTCAAGTAATTCCTCGAAGAAAATAGTTAGGTTTAAAGATGACGGCCCTGCACTATAAATTACCGCTCCGCGTTCATTTTTAATAAATGTTCCAGGCTCATATCCGTTCATCCATTCTTCTACAAATTTTTTAATCTCTGCTTTTGTTTTCATGTTCTTTGTTTATGTGATGGGGTTAGTGATAAATATTTTTAGCGTCCGGTCATCGTCCTGAAAAGAAAGCGATAATTTTTCGCCCTCTTTAAGGTATTTAACTAAGATTCGACCTGAATCATCAATTACTTCTAAGCGATTAACTCCTTCTTGAATGGTTTCTGTTTTCATTTCCTACGGGTGTGAATACTTGTTTATGATTTCTTCTACGTCTGATACTTTTATTACCGACCCGTTTTCATTCTCCATTAGTACACGATTGTAAATCCAATACCTTTTCAACTCGCTCAGGTCTTTCAATATCCCTGTTAGTTCCTTCTTTATTTTCTTACTAGGCTCTGAGCGTTTTTGTTCTTCTATACGTTGAACCCATTCACCAGTACTTTCATATTGTGGTATCATCGTTCTTTGTTTAAGTTGTTTTAGGGTACAGTTTAATCAGGTTTATATTCTCCAAAAATTTCTTCTAGTTCGATTCCAAAATATTCACAAACGTCTTTCATCCAAATAGCAAAATAGCCATCCATTAATCTGCATTCAATGCCTTGTCCATCGAAATCACAACCTTTAATTAGTTTTGAAAATTCATCCATCCAAAAAGTGTAAGGGAATATTATAACGTCTTTTGTTCCTTCGTTATCCCTCCAATGAAACTCAACGTTGTTATCATGTATGAATTTATAAAGTTCTATTGCTTTCATCTTGTTTTGTTTTGGTAGGGTTAAACAGGTTTAAATTTTTCTTCAAATTCGTGAGGTGGCCGAATCCATGCCATGTAATGTTCGTCTTTAACTGGCCATTCCGTATAAACAATCATTTCTTCTTGATTGCTTTCCATATAAGCAATGTCAAGAACAATATATTTTGCACCGTTATAATGCTTATAAACTTCGCCTTTCTCTATTTTCATTTGTTTTGTAGTTAGGGGTTAAAACTCTGTATATCTCCAATGTTCACATTTAGTTGGCATTTTTATTTGATCAACGAAGGTTTCAGGGTACTTTTGTAAAAGTCCCTTTTTAACCACTTTGTGAGGGTAAACACCTTTATTTAATTTTTCACAGAAAAATGTTTTAACATAATATTCATTCCCGTAATCGTGTCCATAACCTTCAAATGTTTCAGATTTCTGTTTCAAGAAAATACAATCTTGGCAAGCTGAGTGATTTTTAGGATTATGGCCGCAATGTTCTTCGTGCTTAATCATAGCGTGTTTCCGTAAAAGTTTCTTTTTACAGAAATCACACTTATACACCGTTACATTTTCTTGCACTTTCATCTTTCTTTTTATTTAACCCCCTCTCAAATGAGATAGGGGGAAGGGTTAAAATTCACTTTGTTATGATTGTTTGAGCTTCGTCGCGATGTTTACCGGATTGTTTCCAACCAACAGAGCCTTGACAATTACACCAATAAACCCAGCGTGAATCCCAGAATCGGTACATTTTACATCCGTCTTTTTCAAATAACAACTGAATTTCTGCATTGCCTGAATAAGATTTTTCAACGGGACCTATATTGCAACCTAATAACATTGTTGCAACTAAAACAAATAATAATTTTTTCATTTAAATAATATTTTTTAGTTCCTCATCCATTTAAGGCAGGATGATTGGCCGTTTTTATCTCTCTAAAAATCTAATCTGTTCAGTAATGGTTTTACGATCTTGAACATTTCTACCTGAAATACTCTTTATCAATTCAGTAGCCTCTTCTTCACTAATGAAATTATAAATGCATAATATTCCTTTTTAATCTCTACAGCTTCTTTTAACTTAGCTATAAAGCTATCAGTTTTCTCATTGTACTTCTCTTTAAGAGATTCGATATTTATTGCTTGTCCTTGTGCCATGTGTTTGTATATGGTTTCTGATTATGTAAATATGTTGTTACTATTCGTCTATCTTCTAATTCAAGAACACTCTGTGTGCCACCTATAATAGAATGACGTGTGTAATCGAATACTTGTCCTGCGAACAAAACTTGTCCGTGAAGCTTTGTGAATTTATTTTTGTTCTCCTGACAGTCCATTTGTTTCACTTTTTGAATTTTTTTTCATAGAGAGCTTCACTAATACCACGAGCTCTCTTCTTTCGTCCTCAGAAAGCTGTCCTATGATATATTTTTTAGTCCCTATGGCCTTATCTCCTAAAGCATTAGTTAACAGCTTATTACTAATTTCCTCCTCACTCAACCCCAACATTTTCTCTTTTCTTTCGAGAACTTTCACTGCCCATCTTGAGTATCCATTCTCATTAAACCACTTATATAGTTCCTCATATCTTTCAGTATGAACTTGAATAGTATCCTCTATTAAGTCCTTTATCTTTTCTTTTATAAAGTCTAATGTCTTTGTGTATAGAGTTCCTATTTGAATAGTTGAGTAATTATATTTGTGCTTTATTGTTTTGAATATTACACTATTTGTTTCTCCTTCTATTTTCATTTGCATCATTTCGTATAATGCTTCTTCATGAATGTAAGATGAGGATTGTTTTATATCTGCTGAATTAACTTTGTTTTTAAGTGATTTCTTTATATTTGATTCTTTTGGTTTGTTTTCATTATGCATTGCTGCTATAATGTGCTGACTTACTTTTTGTTTATGGATATCTTTTATTTCTTCTTCGCTTTCACTAAAGAATATTTCTTGAGTTTGTCCTCTTTCATCTTTTTGATAGAATTCCCATCTTTGGTTTTCTTTTACATAAGATGGAGATGTCCAGTATACATACTTTTCTTCTGTACTCTTATCCTTTTTTCCTTTTTCCTTTGGAATGATTGTTACTTCTTGTCCTAATTGTTCTTTTTTTATTACTTGATATATAGTTCCTTTAATCTCATCCTCTATCGTTTCTATTCTTCCATTTGTTTTCAATTGTTTTAGAATGAAATTTAAACGATTCTTAGCTTCGTGGCGTAATGTTCCGTCAGGATTGTTATACTTCGTTAAATCAAGTTTTTTAACTAATTCTTTATCTTTCCCTATTTTTTTAAAGAATTCTATGAGAATTATTTGTCCTTGTTCTCTAAGGAATTCAAAAATAAGTTCTTGATGTAACTCACTATCTTTATGTACTTTAGGCATTAATTTATTTTATAAACAGATAACAATTTTTTCTAAAATGATCAATTAGATAAGTCATTTTACATCCATTTTGGTGGTTTAATATTTCTATCGCTAAACCAATCACTGATAGTCATTAAAATGAATATAACTATGAAGAATCCAAAGACTCCTACTCCTAAGTAAGTAGGCCACATAAGTGCCATAGCACAATTTAATAGTACATCGCCGTATGTTCTTTCGAAAGGATAGTTAATATTTAGCTTTCTACCAATAAGATAGGCTGGTATTAGTCCTATTAGATATATGTATATATTGATTTCTAACATTATTTTATCGAGTATATATGTTTCTTTCTTTCCTCCTCGTTAATACAAGTAAGAATTTGAGTCCTACTATTCCATTCGAGATTCCATCCTTTCATATCAAAATAGTCTCTCATGATTTCTTTCATTACTCCAAGCGCACAATCTTTATGAATACCTTGAAACAAATAACCTGCAGTATGGCATTTCCAATTCTCTGCTATTTTTCTTTCGTAGAACTCTTTAAATATTGATGTCATATTACTTCTTTTGTTTTAACTTTTGGTTCTCCTCATATAAGTACACAAGTGACTCATTCTGATGAATACTTTTGAAGAGCTTTCATAGCTTTACGATATGCTGATGTATGTTCTAAACTATTCATTAGTGCTATCATTTATTTTATCTATTTGTTCGTAATTTATTTCTTTTTCTGTTTCACTTCTTGGTGAAAGGTCGTTTGTCCCACAAAATCCATTACATTCAAAAACTGGTTTAACTTCTTGTTCTGGTTTGTCATCTAAACATAAAATATTTGGATATTTAGGATGTTTTTTAAGAAAGACAAGGTGTTCTCTTTTTGTTTTATCCTTAGCTTTTCCCTCTTTACTTTGGTCTGTAAGCATTGCTACTGGTTCTCCCCTCATATTTGTTAATTCATGCTCTAAATCAGCCATAGCGTTAAATTTCTTAGGAAACATTTTTTTCATTTTTTGCCAATAACCAATACCACCTTGTACACAACCACCAATGCTTTCTTCATCTTTTCCAAAACAATTGTTGTTTTTAAATCCAAGTTTATACATTTCTGGTATTTCTATTCCAGCTTCTTGAACTATTTCAATAGATTTATTTTTATCATATCCATACATTAATAATGGATAAATACCTTTAGCTGTAGGATGATTAAGAGACATAGATTTAGCTCTCTTAAATTCTTTAGATTCGAATTCGAAACCAAAAACTTGATGTTTATATTCATTGTATTTTTGCCAATCTTCTCTAACGTATCTTTTTAATTCTGTAGAGCAAATAGCTCCTGTAGCAGTGTTTAATGATTTATATTTTTTCCAAACATCAATAATACTATTATACTTAGTACCAATCGCTGTAATAGTATCTATTTTTAATCCATACCACTTTTCACAATCTTGTTTAAATCTATAGGTATCTGGATGTTCATTATCAGTATCAATCATAATTACTTGACAGTTTTCTTTACCAAATAGCTCAATCCCCAATTTACAAGCGACAGTACTTGTTATACCACCACTCCACCAGCATACAATTCTATTTTTCATATATACCAAATGATTTTAAATAGTTAATTCCAGACTCTAAATCAGTAAACACAATATCAGATACCTGTGTAATAAAAGATAAATAATTATCTTTTGATACCAAAATCTTTTTTGCGAATCTTGCATATTCTAGTGCTAATTTTTTTCTTTTTTCTTTACACTTATGATTGTTGTTGTATGAGGTACTGCAAGTAGTCTTTCTTTTGGAATTAATTCTCCACTAACAGAGCAAATACCGTATGTTTTATTTTCAATTCTTATCAAAGCATTCTGTAATCCACTAATGAATTTATTTAGTTTTTGAGCAATGATATTATTTTCTTCTCTTAGTTGAGAAGCTTGTCCATCATCAAGAACATTAAAAGTCCAACTTGTATCATCAGTTCCATTATCCTTTCTACTCATCGCTTCTTCAAGTAACTTATAATCTTCCTCTGCTACTATCAACTTCTGTTCAATGATTGCTTTGAACTCGTTAAGTTCTTTATCTGAATATCTTTTCATAAACTATTTTATTTTATAGGATTTGATAATGTGATATGGATCAAATAACATATGTGCCTCATGACTCTTTTTCAAATGACCAAGAAACTTATCAAGATCTTCATCAGAAGAAAATGTGTGTACAAATGGACTCATTTTAGAATAACTGTTAAATTCAATAGTTAATTTTACAGCTTTATTCTCTGGAGTTTTAGTAGTAAGAATCTGAGTAATATGTATTAAATTATACAGCTTAACGGTTTGTATCGCCATTAGTTTCTTTTAACTTGAATTAAACCATTTTTAGCAGTTTCACACTTTTCTTTTCTTGATGAACCAAATATCAAATCTAATGTAAGATCGACTTTCTGCACAACAGAAGTATTAAATAATTTCCACAGATCCATTTGTTTCAGATACTCAATTGTACCATCCTTCTGAATGTAAGCAACTACTCCTCTTGAACGACCATCAGAAGTTCTTGCTCTAACGATAAGTCTTGCTTTTGTTTTTGGATCTAAGGTGATTGAATAACCCATTGATTTATTCTTAATGGGCTTTGAAATAGTGATTTGAGGTTTGATTAATGTCGCCATGATTTGATAGGTTTTAAGTGAATATTAATTTGTTTGAGTTTGTATTAACGATTGTTCATAATCATCAACGATTTTATCCATTCTCTGATCGTAAATCTCCAGTTCTTCTACTGAAAGATCGTAAAGTTTGTCGAATAAATCGTTATAATAATATGGATTTTTTTTGAGTTCTTTTTGATCAACTTCCAGGAAATTATCATACCTGAATATCCTTGAAATATATAAGAGTTTAGTCTCTTTTCTCTTCTTCTCAACTCTCTTTACTAACTCTTCACTTACAGTATTGAAATTTAACTGATTTGTTGCTCTAAAGAATCTACACAACATAAGAAATGTCTTTTTCATGAGAGATAATTTTAAGTTACATAGGTTTTTAAAATAAATGTGGTACTCGATACATCCCCTGAATCTTTCCCACATTCATCCATCATTAGACCTATCAAAAACTAATGATGATCAAACATTACTTTAATTTCTTTCTGATTGAATCGATACTAACAGTAAGTTCTTTCGAAACCGTCTTAGGTATTGGTAAGAGATCATAGGCTTCTTTGAATTCCTCCTTGATCTTATTATATGTTCGTAGAGAATAGAGTGCTGCTTCTATTTCAAGTCTTAATTTCTTCCACTCTTCTTCTTTCTTTGATTGCTTGTTTAATAAATCAACGATCTTTTTTGCAGTTTCTGGATCTTCATTCATATCAATCGTTTTACTATCAGGAAACGGATAGTCTTTTGATAAAAACAAATGTTGATGATTTAATCCAGCTCCTACCAAATAAATACTACTTGTAGTCTTAAACCATTTAGATTGCTTAGAATATATTTCTAAAATATCTTTTGGTACTCTTTTCCTGGCAATATTATCAGCTATTTCCAATAGCTCTTTAGTGATTGTATGTAATTCTTTTTGTTTCGATTCAGCTAATTGTTTTGCAACTGAATGAGCAACGTCTTTTGTAATTCTTTCCGACATGATTGATAGGTTTTAAGTGGTTGTTTTAATTAGCTCCACAATCTTTTTGCTATTTCTAATTTCTTTACAAATTCATTTACAGCCTTTTTCGCGTATCCCATAGCCAAAGAATGAGGTAGCTCTATTTCGCCTGATTTTAACTTTTCGTGATACATTTTTGCTTCTTCTACTTTGTATTCAAAATATTCGAGGCTTTCCGGCATGGATAGGTTTATTACACTTTCTCTGCTTTGCCAATATTCAGCACGACTCTTGTATTCCTCTGCTTTATTGCTATATTCAACAGATTTACCCATATTATCCCACGCGTTCTGAATAGCTTTTCTGTGACGCTTTTCGCTATGGTGTCCGACTTTTATTGGTTCAGCAAGCACAAGAAAATCACGATCTTTGTTAGATTTTTTATAATACTCATCGCTTTTGCTTTCAGCGTTTGAGGCATAACCAGCCAATTTTTCAACTTTCTTTTTAGCGTATTCCTGTGCATTCATTCCGTCCGCCCGAACAATAGAGTAATAAAAGAATCCATCTTTTGAGTAAACGATATTGTGAACGATGCACTCATTTTCTTTACCGTACTTGGTAGCGACCTTTATTACTTCACCTTTTTCGTGTTTTTCTGTACATTTTGCAAGAAAAACATTCGGACAATATTTGCTGTATGTATTCATGTTTTGATAGATTTTAAGTTTGTTTTTTAATTATATCGTAAATGTCTTACATTTATTTTAAATAACAACCATTTATTTGTTATAAATTATAATCAGGACATTTACGACAATTAGTGCACTATCTAAGCATTGCTTTTAATTGACTCACTGATTTTCCTTTCAATGCTTCATCTTGTTTCTCAGAGATCACTTCAAGAATCTTTTCATTGTGCTCTTTATCTTCGCGAGCTTTTTGTAAAGCATCTTGTTCTGCTTTTTTAGTTAACGATTTTAAATTTATAATTGATTTGTTACATTAATCCTCTTCCCGCAAGATCACAGTTTTTAATTTCAGTACACTTAAATTCTCTTTTAAGAGTTTTTACTGTTCCTTGGATTGGTGATGATCGAACTTTTCCGTCGCATACATAAGCGTATGATGGATAAACTGGATAATCATCTTCCAAAATTCTTTCATTGAGTTCTTCTTGTGTTTTCATGTTGTTTTAATATTGGTTTATGTTTAAATCCTTCTTCTGTTCTGAATTCAAATCTTCCTTTTCTATATTGCTGCTCTTTTTGCAATTTAGTCTTAGTACTTTGAATTAACTGAGGAGAAGTTGATCTCTTTACTTCTTTTACTTGACCACAATAGATCCAAGTTAATATGTAGGTTTTATCCATTTTTATTCTTTTTGATTTCTAAATGAACGATGTAGTCTTCAATCTCTCGTAATTCATCAACAGAAAATTTACTAAATCGTTCTTGAATACTTTTTAAAAGCTCAGGTCTTTTTTCTTTATCATCAATCTCTTTCATAGAAAGATAAGCATTATAATTACTAATATACTCACCTCCATCATGACGCATTGATTCTATTTCAAATCTTGCTTTTCTTGTCATAGGTAAGAATTTTTCTTCAACAGTAAAATATTTTTTACCTATAGTTTCTATTTTAGTTTTTATAACGCCCTTTTGGTATCTAGTTGCGTTACCCGTTGGTTCTAGATATACATCCTGACCCACTTTTAGATTTTCTTTTTTCATTTGATAGGTTTTTATTTAATTCAACTTGTATTGGTAAGAGGTGAATCTTATTCTCAATTCTTTCAAGTACTTCAATTATTGCGTGTAGTTTATCTTCTTTACGAAGTCGTTTTAATGATTTCTGATATCTATCTAGTTTTACTATTTTACTCGACATAAACTACATTGAAGTTGAAAATGAATAAAAGCTCTCCACTCTGCAAATGTTAGTGGCTTTTTAGCAGCCACTACTGTTTTCTTTATTCCTATTGCTACTTTATATTTTGGTTTTTCTTCTGCTTCATTCTCTTTGATACGTTTGATTTCTGAAATCGTTGTATCATCAAGTCTAAAAGATGTAAAGTCCATATAGTTTATTTTATCGGTTTTGTTTGAAAATCCTCTTCAGTTAATGAAGGTCTTTATTCCAAAGCTCGCTCTCTCGCAAGTCTTTTAATTGCTGCAGGTAGTTCAGCTATTCTTACTTGTGGAAATCGAAGACTTATTAGTTTTCGTAACTATAATCTACAGCTAATAATTCACAATCATTATCATCAGCATAATTAGAGCCGTAAATTGTAGCATCTTCTAAGTTTGTCGATTCAATTTCTAAATTAGAAACTTTACCATCTTTTTCAAGAACAAGAATAAATTTATCTGTTTTCATATATTAATTATTTAATGATAGCTATTTGCCATGTTGTTTTAATATTGGTTTATGTTTAAACCCTTATTGTTTGATATGGTAAATGTCCTACCAATTATAGTATTAGATATTTTTACTATCTTTATCGTAAAATATAATAAGATATGTATAAAAATAAAGATTGGTTGATCCACTATGATAATTTCGTTTCTACTACCTTGTCCTGCTAATTTGTCCGCTTTTTCATTTTGCTCGATTCCAGAATGTCCTTTTATCCAGTTAAATCGCACATTACCATCTGGAAACTTACGATATTCAAATAATAATTCTTTTAATAAATCAGAATTTACACGATCATACCATCCTTCTCTTTCCCATTTATAAATCCAATTTTTCGCTATACAATTAATAGTATATTGATTATCCAACTGAGATTTCTTTAATATTTTCTCCATAAATTAAAACAATTCCAAATCCACCGTTTGCTTTAGTTTTATTATTACACGAACCATCAGTCCAAATGTGTATTTTCTTCATTTATTTAGTTTTATATGGTATAATCATTCTACCTACCTCTTCTCCATGAATTTTCACAACACATTCTTGCTCTTCTACTTGTATTGGTGCTTTTTCAAGTTTTCTAAACCTCCAAATAGCGTATGCAGGCTCTTGTTCTCTTTTAAGTAACGGTATAAAAACTGGTTTATTGAACATTTCTTGTAATACAACGCCTGATACTATATCATCATTGTAAAAAATGTCTCTAATCGTGTATTCTTGATCTTGTACGGGCCAGCATTGAAAACTTTTAAATACACTAGCAAGATGTTCCATTGCTATGGAATCATCTATACAAACTACTTTATCTCCTATTTCAAACATATTATTGTGAATCTATGTTAGGTATGAATATTAATGATTTTTTTGTCCTGGTTATAGCGACGAATTTTAAATTTTGTTCTTGTACTCTTTGCCACTCTGTAATTGCATAAGGACTTGGAAGCAGTCTCATTCCATCAAATCTTTCAATTATGAACACTCTATTCGCTTCAAGCCCTTTTGATTTATGAATCGTAGTTAAGACAATACAGTTCTCTTTATTATCAAACATTTTAGCGATCTGTTCTTTCACTTCTTTCATAGTTTCAAATCTGTTAGAAATGATACTAATTGTGAGAATCTTATCATTTAACGCTTCATAACGAGGATTTGCTTTGATATTTTTGATTCCTTTTTCTTTGAGCTCTGCTTTTAACTGCTCAAGTCGTTCTTGCAATATAGCCATTCCTTCATCTACACTCTTCTTGATTACTTTATTTACAAGTGCTTCTAATCCCTCTTGAATATCTTTTCCTACAATGATGGGATTTTTTCCTTTTTCTAAGAGTTCAAAGTATACGTATACTAATGGACGATTATTTCTTGCAAGAATAAAGTCTCCTTCATCAGCCTCATCCAATTCACCATATCTTATCTCACCTGGATGATTGTTTTCAAATGGCTCAATCTCTGGATATACTGATTTTGCAAGCTTCACAATCTCAGTACCACATCTATAACATGTGGATAATGGTAATTCAATTGTATTTGGTTTTCTAACGAAATTGTCGAATGAATTTGGATCAGCTCCCATAAAACTATAAATACAATTATGTGTTAATATTCCATCTGCAACATAATTTTGATACTTTGATACTTCAAGACTATATACATAATCATTATAATCTTCATAATATAACTCAAAATCTGCTATTTTAGCTTTTATTTTACTACGATTATGCACAGTTTCTGATTTATTATTTATATCATAATGATTTAATTCCATAAATTGTGGAATTAAATTGCAAGCATGAATTGGTCTAAAGTGCATTTTAGAAAAATAATTAACCTTTCCTTTTTCCCATAAAGGATACTGTATTAATCTATCAAAATGAGTTAAGATATTAATAGCTTTTTGCCTTAATTCGTTTTTAGAAAAACGACTCCATAGTTCATCTAATGATTTTTGATTAAATAATCCTGTTAAATTATCTTGAAATCTTAATTGAGGTATTCCAAATTGATATGAATAATATTGTTCGTCTACAAAAGCTTCTCTTCTATCTTCGTATACTTTTAAAATCCACATTTTATCAGCTCTTTCTCCTCTAGCTCTATAAGTAAGAGATGGATTTTGTTTCATTTGACTATGAAAAGGTGTTATTCCAATTCTATAATAACCATCTTTTTCCATTAAATATAAAGCTTGTGCAGTTTTATATAATGGATTACAACTAAATTTTGCATAACAAATATGTTCAGGAGTATATTTTGATATTTTATCTAAAGATTTTACACAAATTAATTTGCCATTATAAAATCTTTTTTCAATTTGTAAAATTTTTGGACTCTGATTTGTTTCGTTTAAATTGGTTTGTTTTCGCAATTTACTTCCAACATAACCTCTTCCCCATTTACTTTCATATCCAATTACATAATCACCTACTTGAAGGTCTTCTATATTTTTTTCAATATTGCCAGCTAATAATACTTTAGTACCTATTGGTTGACATTGTCTTGGATCTCCAACTACTATTGCTCTTCCATTTGGTTTTTTTAACCTCTCAATAAACTCTTGTTGGCATCTATTTAAATCCTGCGCCTCATCAATGAATACAAAATCAAATTGAGGGAGTTTTATTTTAGGATTCAAGATTGGTACATAAATCATATCTACATAATCAATCGCATTAAATCTTCTGCAGAGTCCTCTATTGTAGAGATCGTATTTTTTAATCACATTGATCACATCTTCAACTTCGTATTCAAGAATATCAACTCCATAATGATTACAGATATCCATGATTGGACCTGGTTGAATATCAGTTAAAGTCATTCGTACTAGGTCAACTGCAGATCTCATTCGGTATTGGTATTCTGCAAACTCTTCTGGAGATTTTTTTAACTCTTCTGGTAATGTATCGTTTGAACTTACTTCTTTTAAAAAGTTGAAGGACTTATATTCATTCACCATAAGTTTTGTCCTATAATGAGTCAAGAGTGCTCTCATACCAATTGAGTGGATAGTAGAGTACAAAATGTGCGATGGAAGTCTTTTAGAAAGTTCCTCAGCAATTGACTTATTAAAAGCTGTAAAAATTGCTTCTTTACCATGCGGAATTAACTTTGTGCTTTCCACGATAGTAGTGGTCTTACCACTATTGTGTGTAATAGTAAAATCTCCTAATAAGAATCTATTATCTCGATCTACTTGAAATCCACACCAATCCCCAATTCCAATCTCTTCTATTTTAAATCCAGTTCTTAAAACAGATTTAATTTGTTTCCTAGGTTTTGCTTTTTTTCTTTCTAATAAGCATGGAATGTTAGATAGTTCTCCACTTATATTAATAATCCAATACCAACCTTCGAATTTTAAAGATTTAATAGTTCTCTTGCTATAAGTAGCATAAGCTGCTAATCCAAGACTTCTACATAAGAAGAGAATATCATCTTTTAATGATTCAAATTTAGAACAAATTTCATACACATTAGTTCCTAAATAACCATCACTATCTATTAAACCTGCTAATAATTGTAATCTATTTTCTGTAGAATTTATTAAATATTTTTTAGGAATGAATTTTTGTTTATTCGAATAGGCTTGTAAAACTTCATTTCTAAAGGTATTAGAACGAATACCTCCTTTGCCTGAGAATCTAATTGTAAAGCAATTTTTATCAGGTATCACCTTACATGTAATCTTTGAAAGTTTTAAAGATTTACAATAATCAATTATTACCTGATCTTTCGTTGTAATATTTGATTGATTTACAGTACCGTCTCCTAACCACAATCCCATTAAATATGGGGGTATTGGTGTATTAAAATTATAAAATTCTACTCCTGTTCTTTGCAATCTGTATTGAGATAAAAAATCTGTTTTGATATTTTTTGAAATCGTTACTTTTGAAACTTTTAATAATTTTGAAAGATCTATATCTTGTAAGGGAGATTTGTGATGTGTGTTTTTATATTTTTTAATTGAATTTGCAATGTATTCATTATGTACAGTTAAAATATGTTTACTATTACATATCCAACTCATTCCTTTTTGAGGAACAATTTTATACATTATATCTTGTCCTTGATTTATTTTCAACACACATCTCGGTTGTGAGTCAGGTCCCATTAGTAAATCATTAACCTGTATTGTAGATGCTAATTTAATTGTACCATTATACATTAAAATTGGCGTATCAGGATGTAAACATCCTGCCGTGGCTCTCACAACTATATTCCGGTTTGTATTAAGTATTTCATCATAAATAGCTCTTTGATATTTAGATGGGGTTATTTTACTTTTCTCGATTATCATAAAAGTTTATCTTTTTTAATTGCGTTCTCAGTACAGGTTAAAGGTTGTGTATTCGTATAATGCAATGCTTTATAAAACTCTTCAATACTAATTTTAAAAGCTTTACTTAAAGGAAATATATGATCAATCTCCCAATATTTACCATAATTATCCCAAGTCATGCCTGGTTTAAATTGTGCTTCGAGATGAGATTTCCATTCTTGAACCGTACATCCTAATAATTCTAAAGAATGTTTATCTTTTCTTCCTCTTAGGAAAAGGTGAATTCTAGTTCTCATAGAATTGATTATTTTATTGTGTGGCTTGTCTCGAATCTTTTTTATTGCAATTTTACCTTTATTAGTCTTTATATAATTCTTAATTGAAATATTATGACATAATCTACAATGTGATTGATTTTTAGAAAATTCAATAATTGATTTAATCTTAGTACATCTACTACATTGTTTTAATTCTTGTTTGAGAAGCTCAACTATTCGTTGTGCTTTAAGAGCACGAAAAGTTTTCATTTTATTTTTATCTTTTATACATTCTTTGCAAGAATTAGGTGTTTTATTTTTAAGATTTAAAATATAGAATTCACTTATATTTTTAACTTTAGTACACACTTGACATTTCTTAACCTCATTACTTTGAGGTATTTCTCTTTTAATTCGTATTGAAATAGTCATTTAAAAAAATTTAAATCATCCTTAGAAATCAAATCAACTTTTGTAAAAAAGTTGTAAATAATAATAATGTAATTATTTAATGATGCAGTAATTTAAAAATCTATTGATTTTAAAGGGTTCTAAGATGTAATATTAGAACATGTATTACTGCATCATAAAAATGAAAAAGTAGAACATTCTTGTTTGAAGACTTTACCATAAAGCCATAAACATTTTTCAAAGATGGGATTATAACTGAACTCAAGACGAGAAATTCCAGTTGCAACTAAAGTTTTGGTACTTTTTCTAATTAAAAGTTGCATTTCTGTTGCTTTTTTACTTAAATTTATGCTCATCATTGCTGTTTTGTAGCCCATCAATGTAGCTGCTTTTTTACAAGATATTTTGTTTTCAATTGGTCTTTCGTCTCCGTCTAAAGAAACTTCATTAAGACTTTGTTTAACAATATTTAACTGTACTAAAGCAGCTTTTTTTCTTTCCTTTACTTTTTCACTTTTTATTTTATCAATTGTAGAGTTATGATACTCTAATTGTCTTTCAATCTTTTCAAGTTGTGGTTTAACTTGTCTTTGCGATTTATAAATTTGTTTTTCTTTATTACGTTTAAGTTCTAAGGAAAATAACAATGCTTTGAGCGCTGATTTTTCTTTTGGCATTTCAATGAACTCAAATTTGAATCGCTCAATATATTGTCCATTGAAACGGAATTTAAGCTTATTCCAAACTTTTCGATATGATGCTAAGCAATACTTCCATTCTTTATTCGATTCATGTTTGTAAACAGTAATGTATCCAAGTTTAACACAGTTTTTTAGCTGCAGCGAAATAGTTGCAGGTGAGTAATCGAAATGTTCTTGGATTTGTTTAATAACTTCTCCTTTGATGAATTCTTTAGAGATAGATTTAAGTTGCAAATAAAACAAATAAGACGATAGTGTCTTTTGCTTATTCGCATTTTTAAAGCTATTATAAAGATATTTTATTTTCACAGGATTTAAAATTAATCAATTTTCTTTAAGTAGAAAACTGACACTTAATTTTTTCTCAACAGACTCAATATTTAAATGGACCACATTCTTCATAAGTGTTCCAACTTACCGACCTTTCACACACTTTCAATTGATACTTTAAACGATCTATTTGCTCTTTCATTCTTACAATTTCTCGACAAATTGCTTGACCATCCTTACTGTTATTCGGTATTGTTTCTAAGAAGTAGAATAACTGTACTCGATAGTTAATGAAATATTTTATGAGTTTTTTAAGTGCGTATCTTTGATATCCTCCAACTGTTTCAACCTTTCTTCCCATCTTTTGATACTATTACCTTAATCGTTCCTTTATAAAGTAAGTAAATGATACATCCTATATATATCCACATGATCGTGCACAACACATAATACTTTACATCAAACCAATGAACGCATAAAGCCATAATTGTTAAGATACCAAGAGCAACTATAATTAGTGCTATGAAGCTGTAGAAGAAGTATAGGAGAGTTTTCATTTGTAGAATATTTAATCAATAAAACTTATTCTTGTTAATCCTTTTGGATCACATAAAGTTGCTGTTTCAGAAAACTTTGAAGGAACAGACAATCCACCTTCATATTCCTTTACTTCTGTTGCTAAGTAAACTGGAACTTTATCATTAATCATTCCTTTAGTATGATAAGTTCTGCCTAGTTTACCATCTTTTGTTTGAACTAAAAATCCTGATTTCTTCATTATAAAAGAGTTGAGAGTGCAACTTTAACATGATCGTGTGGTTTAATCAACTTACCATGCAAATTGTAAGCTAACCATTTACCTTCACTGTAGACAGGTTTAAGCTCAATACCTAAATGTGCAGACGTTTCAATAATGTGACCCATATCTCTGTGAGCTTTCGTCATATTATTTTGGAAAACAAGATCTGCAGCTTTATCAGCTATTTCATGAAATCCTCCTGCTACTTTAGAACCATCCACAACAACAGTAAGATCAGTCAATGCATCAAGTTGTTCTGTTTTATTGACATTATTACCATCTTGAATATCAGTAGCAATGTGACAAATGATGGGTAAATCAAATGAATCAATACAATTATTTTCTGCTTCTTTTATGCATAAATCAGTAAAAGTTCCCATTACATCGCTCGCCTCAGCATATTCTTTAAACTCTTCAAAAATTAATCGAATACGATGCTGACGTACTTCTAATGGTTCAATCTCATTTAGAGATCCAATGTGTTGTTTGAAAAACTTGCTAAATTCAAGTGTTTGTGCGAGTGGTTTATTCATTTTGTTTTAAGTTTATAATTTCTTTTTCTATATATAATGTGTGATGAATTCCATTTGGATTAATAGTACGAAATGTATATGCCAATTATTAAACTTTCCATTTTTCTGTGGTTTTTACACTAGTAGCTTCAATTGAGTTTCCTCATCTTTTGCAGAGACTTTACTATTGTTTACAATGCGAACTTGTTATCTTAGTGTTTTCTCGCTACTAGTGTCATCAAATCTACTTATACAACTTGTTTCAGTTAAGGTATGTTTCGGTATAAGCTGCTATCTTTGAAATAGCCAGAAATGAATGCTATTTAATTGCTTCAATGATCAATACTGCTAATCCGTACGCCGCTGCGAATAAAATAAGAAATGAGATTCCTGTTTTTAAATTCTTCTTAGTTTGATTTATCATAGTGTTAGATTTATGCTTCGTTAACGCATGCGCAAACAAAAGCTGTTGATAATTGTTTCTCATGATATTATAACGTTAGATAAAATAAACATCAATGCACATAGTACAACTGTAACTATGAAGTAAACAAGACAAGATTCGGTATTAGTGAGTTCTTTTGACATTTTTAGTTTGTTTTAATTAATCTTGAATAATAATGAATCCAGTTTTTGAAAAAGGATGATCACTAAAAATCATTTTATTTGTATCTTTATAAAAATACGCTCCTCCAGGATTGCCGGTCACAGAACAGCAAATTTTACGATATATATAATTAGAGTGAACGAATTTTAAAACTTCTGACCAGTTAGAACTAGAAGTGAGTTGAGCTCCTGTACCTTTCCCTTTAAAAATAGAGTAATATAAATTACCATTTCGTTCAGAGTATTTAATAGTATAACCATTAACTACAGCTTGTCTTTTATTACCAAATAAATGTTGTTGTGCACTATTCAGTTGTGATTTTAAACTTTTCATGTTTGATAGGTTTTATGATTAAGACCGCTTTTTAAGCGGTTTCGGCTACTCAAGCCTCATCAGTTAATCTTATAAATATGTATCTAATCCAGTTACTTCAGTAAATACTGATTGTAACATGTCGCAATAAACATCTTCAATAACCTTTACAATAGCCAAATCATATTTTTTAACAGGCTTTGAAAAAGTCAAAGTATATGTATTCATGCTATTCAATTCAATTTTTAAATATTTTGCTTTACTTCTATTTGGAATCAGATGCATTGATAAAAAATTGTTTTTTTTTGAACATCCTACAAAATTTTTTGATCCGGTCATTGCAATAAATTTTGACCCACCTAATTGATTTAAAATTGTTGTTGCTGTAGTTGACATGTGATAGATTTTTAGTTGTTATTATTTTAAAAATATTTTAGGTATTATAAAACTATTTGCTTGTTTTTCTGTTATTTCTCCATCTCTATATAAAGAATCAATATAGTGTTTATATGATGCAGTTCTAAGTTGTCTATCTGCAAAACCGCCATATTCTAATACTTTAATTGCTGGGAGTATTTCCGTTTTAAAAAACTCATCGACTTGTTTTTTTGTTCTTTTCATAGGGTAGTATGTTTTAATTGTTATTATTAATTATATCGTAAATGTCCTACGTTTATTTCAAATAACAACACCTTATTTAAAATAAATTGATTATAAATTATAACTTACTGATAATCAACCTATTAAAATTGTCCTATTTTTTGTTTTTACCGTACTTTTTCTCAAAATAACGTCTTTCTCCTACAGGTAAGGTAGGCATAGTATTCTTCTTAAAATCATCAATTCTACGTTGTTTTGCTACCTCTTTTCCGCGTCCTTTTGCATGTTTAGAGGAAATTATATAATTTGGTGCAGAATCACGCTCTATATATATAGGAATAAATGGATAATTACAAATAGTGCAGGTATGATTATCTACTTCTGATAACCAAGTTAAGAATTTCTGTTTTCCTTTACATTTGCATTTAAATTCCTGCTCGTATAATGTGTCCTTACTCATGTGTTTTATCGTTTATAAGTGTACCAATGATCTCTTTTGACTGAAAATACCGTGATATGAATTTGATTCTTACAATAAACTAATCTGACATTTCTACACTTACAAATGCCATATACGTTATCTCTTTTTAAAGACATTGTAGTATGGCATTTGTTACATATTAATTCTTCTTCTTTTTCGTTTATTGATAAAAGCATTATTTAAACTTTCTTCTACAGTATTCTGCCATTAATAAGGCATCTACTATACCATCTGACGCTTTTTTACTCCGTTCTGTTGCACAGAGATTAGTTTCTGGGAAAAGTCTCTTGACTGCTAAAAGAGAGGTTGCTTTAGTATCTATTTTGTATTTTATATTTCCCTCTTTAGTTTGCTTACCTGTATTAATTTGTACTGGTTTAATTCCCTCCCACATTTTAGATTGCCACTCTTTAGGAGTAATTTTAGTAAATGGAATATTTAAACTAGACATAACTCCTTCAAGAATACCTAATGATTTTCCAAATTGAAAATTTGCTTTCGCTCCTGTTCCAAAGATAGAATGCACATCTTCTATAACACAATGCTTAATGAATTTTCTATGGTGAAATAAATATTGAGAGAGTTTGTGAATATCTATTTCTGTAGCAATTTTTGGCATTTGAAAATTCCAAACTATTTCTCCAGATTCTGAAATCAAAGATAATGCACCATTTTTACCAACATCACATCCTAAATAAAACCGTAATGTTTCACTATCTACAACTCTTCTCCAATAAAAATTGTTGTATTTATGCAAAGATTTACAATATTTCCATAAAGTAGATCTATCTAAGTTTAAATTTTCTAAAATTTTAGAAGGTTTTTCTACTAAAATAATTTCTCCAGTAATGGGATGTATTTGTTGAATATTAGAGTGTCTACTTTGTATTGAATTGGCAATTTCAATAATTTCTTCTTCTTTTAATTCAGGTAAAAATCTCACCCATTTAAATCCATAAGCACTTTTTTGTATTCCTTGTACAGCACATCCTATAGCTATTCCTCCATCTTTAATATCTAATGATCTTGCAGCAGCTTTATATGAAGTATGATAAGCTATTATTTTGTTATCTAGTGAGAGTTGAATTACTGGAATCGCGTTATTTCCTATAGGGAATTTAGCTATTGAAGAAATATTATATCCATTTTCAAATGCTTTTAAAGTATCAATGTAGAATTGTTCGCGTTCTAAGAGAAGGTGAGGTGAAACTTGTTCTAAAATTTCAAAAATAAACACATTTTCAGTTTCAATATGTTGATTAAAAGCATTTTGAAGTTTTGGATTTCCATGATTATTGTTTTTAAGTGCTTTAAAATGTTCATATTTTCTTCTTTCAAAATCTATTGTAGATCCCACATAGACTTTACCATTAATAGTATTTTTAATTTGATAAATACCTGATTTTAATTCCATAGCTTAAATTAGTTTTAAATGAATTAAGTGGTTTACTTTGAACTCCACAAAAGTCAGTCTTGAATAATCTTTCTCAGCGAAATTTTAACCAACCACATCTGAGTTTATATATCTACAATGACTCATAATCAGGGGCTCTTCTACAGCAAATCATTTGTAGTAATAAGAATACACATCACACCTAGGATACATGAATAAACCTATTGTTCCCGACAAGGAGGTGCTTATGTATGTGGTTAAACCGTAGAAGATTTCTTTTTTGGTTTCTTATCAATTGGCTTAGTTTCTTCTTTGGAAGTTTTAATATCCTCTTGTCTGCTTTTTTGAAGAGGCTCAGTCTCTTCCACTTTTCTGATATCGTTTTCTTCTTTGATCATGGATATATTGTTTATTTTAGTTATCTGCATTTTATTACATTCATAAGACGAATCAGGCGATACGTGCGTTATGATCATAATCGTTTGATCAAGTAAAGATAGTGCTTTTATGATACTTTTCATAACAATTTCATCAGCACTTTCAAGTATTTCATCTATAAAAATCATATTTAATCCTCCATTCTCAGTGGTTAAATTGATGATTTTTTGCATTGATAAAATACCTGCAATATTTACTTTACTTTTTTCTCCACCAGAAAATTTATGAAAACTTTCACCATTCAATCCATCTCTACATATAAGAGTTGTAATCTCTTCTTTTAACTTACCATTAGATAATTCTCTAAATCCATCAATTGCTACAGATAGGTTAGTATTCATCTTTTTAAGATAGAAGTTCATCATATCTTCAATTGTAGCGATAGAAGTATTAGCTAAAAAGGACTTGAATTGTTTAAATCTCACTTCCCATTCAAGTAATGAATTCTTTTCACCCTCTAACTTTAAAATTTCAGTTTTAAGAGCTTCATTTTGTTCAGTGAGCCCTTTTACCTTATTTTCTAAATCAACAAGTTTATCATCATATTTTCTATCTTTCTCCTCCTTAATTGCTTTCTTGTGAACTTTGATTTGATCTAAGAGAGAAGCTTGTTCTCCATTTAATCTATTTAGGTCAATTTCGATTTGATTTTTCTTCTTATTCTCTTGATTGATTAAGGTTTCTTGTTCTTTAATTTTTTTATTTAAAGCAATTGTTGAAGTATTCAGTTCATTCAATTGTTTACGATAAAGTGCTTTATTGGAAATCAAAGTTGCATTTTTACTTGATAACTCAGTATTGACTTTTTCACGATCTGCATTTAATTGAACTAATTTTTCATCATTAGTCACAATCAGTTTTTGAGCTTCTCCTTTTAATTCAGTGAGTTCTTTTAGCATTGAATGAGCTTCTTCGATATCGAATTCTTTATCATTCAAAATGAACTTATGTTCACATTTAGGACATTCAATTTGTCCTTGTAAAATAAGATCGAGCTCTACAATCTCTTTATTTGTTTCTTTGATTGAAAGCTCATAATCAGCATTTTCAGCTTCCATGATGCTTTTTCTATTTTCAAAATCCTTAAACAAAGGCTCATACAAACTATCCATTTTACTCTGCTTATCATTGATCGCAGTAATTTTCTTTTCTAAGTCAGTTACTTTGAGATCTGCAGCATTTTTCTCTTTGTTGAGAGAATTAAAATTATCCTGTCCTGTTTTAATTAAATTATCAATGGTCTGAACCTGATCCTGTTTCTCTTTGATTTTAGTAGGTAGTTGTTTAATTTCTTCCTCTATTGTGGCAATTTTATCATTGAGAGTTTGAATTGCTAGTTTTCTTGTTTTTTCAATTGAAGACTCAACCTTTTCTTGATTAATCTCTTCATTAATATGCGCAAGAACGCTATCATTTGCAATATTTTGATCTTTCAGCTTTTTTAAAGCAGCATCTTTGGTTGCAATATCAGTTTCAATGAGAGGATATACATTATCAATGATATCTGCTTTCGAAAAGCGATTAATGATTTCCTTTTTAACAGTATCACCACTAAGAAAGAAGGATTTATATGAATCTTTTGAAATCAAAAAATAATTCATCAAATCATCTTTACTGATTCCAATAAGAGATAAAATGTACTTGTATCCTTCTGCAGCCTTGATATCTTTGAATCTCTTATTCAATACACCGTTTTCGTAAATCTCTACTTTACTACTCTCTTTGATATTGATAATGCTTCTGATTTTAAGCTCTTCTTTACCTCTTTGAAGCACTAAAATAGTTTCACCAGAATCTTCTCCATTACGAGGTATTTCATCCTTCTTCACTTTCCGTAAAGGTTCGCCAAGAATAGATATTGATATACAATCTAAAATTGAAGATTTACCAGATCCGTTACTTAATGTGTTGGGATCTGTTTGATTATTTCCATATACTGCAGTTACTTGATTGTTTTGAAAATCAAAATGTGCATCTTGATACGAAAATAAATTTTTAATTGTTAACGAAATTGGGGTCCACATATGCTATTTATTATTTTATCTTTGGATTTAATAATAGACTCTAATCGTCCCACTGTGTTTCTTAGAGCTTGAAGTTCTTTACTTTCTTCTTTTTGAGAAGGAGGATTCCTTAAAACTTTGTTCTGCAAAGTGAGATTTTGTTTTTTAACCTTTTCTACCTCATTAGTTAAAAATTGAATTTCACTTTCCAATTGTCCATTTCTAAAGAGAAGATCTTTACAATGCTGAACTGATTCTTTAACTGTACTACGTAGCCAAACAACTTCCTCAGTTAAGGTTAACGGTAGTGGCTTCTTATATCTCAAAAGAGGCTCACCAATCTCAATAAAAGGTTCCAATTAAATTTTTTCTAAATAAGTTTTACCAATACTATTGTCTTCAATATGTTTCGTTTCACAAAACGTATCAAAGGCTTCAAAAATATTTCCTCTATTAAAAGAGAGATGATTTGCTTTCTGAACTAAATCGTCAGCATTTAATGGTACTGCAGAGTCTTTTTCAAAATCTACATTAATACCTAAGCTTTCAAACTTAGCTTTATCAACATGCATTAATTCAGCCTTATCACCTTTAAAAACGAACTTTACTTTTTCTGTTGAGTATTGATATTTTTCTTGTGCTTTTTTGATTCCTTCAATATCTAAGATATCCAATTTAACTTGAATATACTCTTGAAATTGTGATTTAATAAAATCATACGAACCATCATTGTAAAGGAGTACAAAACCTTTTCTATTATTCTCTCCAAAGTTTTTTTGTTTACATCCTGGAAAGTACCAAATCTTATCTCCAATCCAACTCTCATCATGATAATGACCTACCATAGTTAAATCAAACTTTTCAAAGAGTTCTTTTTTGATTTGATTTTGAACTAAAGTGCCATCGTTATTTCTAACACTTTCAACAGCAATATGAGTTAGACATAAATTGAATTTACCTTCAATTCTCTTTAGAGATTCTAATCTTTGAAGATAACTTCCATTTTCTTTAAAATAAGGTATAAAATGTACAACGACATTATTTGCAAATTCTAAGGAAGTTTCTCTTTGGTATAAATGTAGGTTTGGATAATTTTTAAAAGCGTTGATATAACTTCGCTCATCTTCTTGATCCACTTTATCATGATTCCCAGGAATCAAATGTATATGAGTTCCTGCATATTGATATGATTCTAAAATATCTTCAAATGCATTTAAAAGAACGAGTGGTTGACTTTTTCTTTCAGTGAAGATATCTCCAGCATTGAATAGTGGACATTTATGCTCAATACATAGATTAAGTGCTTGTTGATAAATTGATTTGTTCTGATCAATTGTATCTTCGGTAAGATGAGAATCTTTGATAAAAACTCCAACAATTTGTTTCATAAAGGTTACCGAATTTAAAAATATAAGGGGAATATTTTCACCCCTTATATTTGTTGTTTAATTATTTTCCTTTTTTTGCTTTGATGTTCGCTAAGCGATTTTTAAGATCATTTGCTTTTAAGTTACTACCTTTAGATTCAGCAGATGTTTCAGACTTAGCTACAGCATCATTACCATCTTTATCCCATGGTAATCCAGTTTCTTCATCAGTCACAACTGCTTTAGTTTCTGAAGCTGGTGTACTGTCTTCTTCTTCATCATCCTCTTCTTCGTCGTCAGTAGAATTAGCATCTTTATTAATCATTGCTTCACGAACCAATTCTCTCAACTGATCATCAGTCATTGATTTTTTAACAACAATACCTAATTTGTTTACATTGTTGCAGTCTTTCAATTCATCACGATCCATTTGATCAAACTGATCTCCTTCTTCTTCATCGTCCTCTTCGTCAGATTTATTATCCTTAATGTCTTCCTTAGCTTGAGGAATATCTTTTAAGAGAGTATTAACGATTTCTAAGAACTCTTCGTGCTCAAATACACCAATTTTGTTTTGAGTATCAAGATTCTTTAACCCATTCAATGCAATATCGAATGTTTTTGAATCATACACATTGATGAACATTTTTTTCAAAGAATCTGATTTCAACCATTGTTCAAGATCTTCATCAGTCATTGGAAACAATTGTACTTTACTCTTATCTCCAGCAACAGATGGTTTGTAGAATTCTGTTTTATAGAAATCTTGAGGTTTTTCTGCTTCTTTATTGTAAGTAGTAATAATTGCGAAACCACTATCAATATCAGTAAACGGATCTGTTCCTAATGGCTCTTCTGCAGACTCGCTAGCAGCTAAGTTATTCAAACGATCTTTTACTGCTTTACCAACTTCCAAACGACCAAATTGTTTCTTATCAATCCCAAGCAACTCCATTACATACATTACCCATTTTTGTTGCAACTGGATACCTGTTTTGTTTTGAGTTTTTCTATTACCCATAATAGGTTCAAGAAATTTGAAACGCTCTGTTTCGCTTTTTTTATCATTACCTGGATAGTTTTCTAAAGCAAGTCTTTGAGCAAATTTAATGTACTCTTCAACAACATCTTGCCTTTGTCCACCATGAATTCTTGCATTAAAAACGGGTTTGTTTTTAATCTCAGTTACTTCATTACCATTTTTATCCTTGATGATTTTTCCATCAGCATCTTTCTTAGGAACATCGCAAGGTAAAAAATGTACTCCTTTAGGAACTGCATACAAGTTTCCTCCATCATCTGGATGAGGTGGAAAGATTCTCCATTTATGAACTCCAGTGCCTCCTGTAAGACTTAAATAGTCTGGAGGTCCGTTCTTACTTCCAACAATCGCTGCAACCTCTTTGTCTGCTGCTTCTGTTTCTGCTACTCGTGTAGGCTTAAACCTACTTCTGTCAATTTGTGCCATTTGTTTTTCTTGTTAAATAATTAGATATAATATATATTGAGATTTTAACTCCTAATGAAAACTATTTAATGGAACTTGTCTTTCTACTATTTCTCGATATTGTGTCCAACCAGCACCAAAATTACGACTTGAGAAAGAACTTGGATCTACTACTGCAGAATGTTCAAATGGTGAAGCATGTCTTGCCTTTAATAAATAATCATGAAGATCAATATCTTTTTGATAATCCACTACTTTTTCTTTTCCAATTGTTGTGTAAGAAACACGCGCACATTGTGCTGTTGCAATCTTTAATCTAACTTCTTCATACTTCCAATTATGTTCAGGATACTCATACTCTCCTCTTAAATTGTTATCTTTCACAATTTGAAATACTTCATCTTCTTGCATTTTATCTCTAAAAGGAATATGCCATTCTCCAGATTTCAATTCTTTAGGAACGCTTTCGTTATAAGCATCATACATAACTTCTGCAAGTGCCATCATATGAATATCAGCTTGACCATCATTAAATTTTAACCAATCTAAATCAGTAAAATTTTTTACTTCATCATATCCAGAAAGAGTATCTTTGATTTTTTCAAAATGATTCATCGCTTCTTTTTTACTTTTATAACGAAGATTGCTTTCTTTACCTGCATATAACCAATATCTTGGACATCTTAGTTTAAAGAAATTTTGAAAATCTGTAGCAGTTACAATTACAGTTGTCCACATATATGGTTCTAAGATACGATTGATCATTTGTTTAGTAGCACCTCTCTCAGCAATATGTTTTGCTTGATCTACCGCTCTATTTCTTGCTACTAACCATGCTGAATTACAAACCTCCACATCTCTTTCAGATAAATATTCAGCTCCTTGCATTCCTGAATGATTCTTTTGCCAAGCCATAGGAATAAATGGATTGCTCTGAATAGTTTCAAGCATTGTTTCAAAAGGAATTGCTCTACTACTTGCACTATTTCTTGAAAAGGCTCTATGTGTATTGAACTCTGCCAAAATGTATCTTGGAAAAGTTACTACCATAGTAGTTAATCTCGTTTTTGATTCATTAACGGAATCTGCGATAACTTTGGCTGTAATTTGATTCATAATCTCGTGCGATTTTATTAATAATAATGAATTGTAAAATACTTAATATAAATACAACTATAAAAATAATCGTATATTGTGATTGTGTCAATTCTACTTTAAGATACTTAAAATCTCTAAAATGTTTTCTTGACCAATGAGCTTGAATATTCTTAGGTAACCAATTAGCAAATCTATATAAATTGAGCTTTTTATTATCTCTAAAGAATTGTTCAGTTTTAACAGATAATACTGGTCGATCCATCCAAGAATAAGTCTTACACCATTGTACTGTTGAATCTTTATTTAAACCTAAACAAACCAAGAATTCGTTCTTATTTAAATTGTTCCAATATGAACGTTGCTTCTCTGCAGTGATTTCAGATTGATTAAACCAACAACAAATAAAGAGTTTAAATTGTTTTCTACTTCCATAGAATCCATTTATGTATTGTAATAATTTATTGTTTATATCTGTTGTTTTTAATCCTAATAAAACTTCTTGTTTACCTCCAATACATAAAGGATAATCAAATAATTTATACTGTTTTACTTCTATTGAATCTATTTTAGCTGCTTTAAAAACAGAAGAACTTGTTTGTAAACGATTCTCATAATTATGTTGCGTAGTAATTACTTTGGAAGTAATAGGATCTTTATCCCAATTACAAGCCATATCATCCCCATCATTACTATGATAATCTCGATTTAATTCTACAAAGTATTTTTTATTACCCCACAAGGAACATAAAAAGATATAATGATTGCGATCAATTTCATATTCAACTCCATTATCATATCTTATTGTCCAATGTTCAGGATGATAATCAACATCATAAGCATGTTCATAACAAGTTGAACAACTTTCACGACCATCTTTATCTGTAGTACAGTTACAACTATAAGAGTGTGTACAAGGAACTTCTTCATCCCAATCATCATAGTAATGAACTGATACTGCATAATTACCCCACCATTCTGTATCTCTAGTGAAATTATCTTTCATTATAGCTTGGTGAACTAATGTGTAAATCATTATTGCAACCAATGCTATCGCTGATAATTTTACTACTTCTATTGATTGGTGGACTAAATATAATATTAGTCCAACCAATACAGGAAGCAGCCATAATAGATAAATCATGGGATTTATTTTTTAGTGTTAAAAAGATCTACTTCATCATCTTTACCTGACTTCATAGCCTCTTTAGAGCGTGTTGAAGAGATAATCTTAATTTCAATTTCTTTTACACCGTCATTAATAAACCATTTAGATGGCCATTGTCTTAATAAATTATCATGTTCTCTTTTAAGATCAATCAATTGTCGTTGTACTGTTAAGAAAGCATTTCTTTCAATCTCAATCGAATTCATCAGATCTTTATAGAGACTTACATCAAACGATGGATTAGATTCTTGGATCCATTTCATTAGTGTACCATCACCTTGTGAGTAACGACCACTAATTAATGCTGGATAAATTTCTTTGAATGCTTCTTTATATTGATCAGTTACTTGTGCTTTTTGAGACAATATCTTCCACATATTATCAAATGTAGCTTCTTGATCACTCACTTTAGCTGTAATAGCAGCTCGCAATTCTACTTCTTTGTTGTCAGTACTAATATTGGTAGTAATACACCAGATTCCGAAAATGATTCCTGCAAGTACTACTATTCCAGAAATTCCTAAAATGATTTGATTTTTTAGTTTCATTGTGTAAGTTATTGTTTTGTTTTTATTTTGCTGGTCCTGTAATTGACATCATTTGACGATTTGATTTTAAGTACAATTTTAAAATTGCAGCATAATTAATTAAATCGTTTAATGTATCATCAATAGATTCACTTTTAACTTGTGCATCTTGATCTAATAGAGAGGATATACGACCCATTTTATCCATCATACGAACAAGAACTCCTCTTTCTACAGAAACACCTACAAATCCAGCATTTCGTATATTCTTAAAAGGATCTAACGAAGCTCCAGAATAGTCTGCATTCTTCTTCTCTACAAGAGCTAAGCAATCAGCAAATATTTTTCTAATATCTTCAATAAAAGGATCTGCTTTGCGAGTTGGAATTTCAGCGTTTTCTTCAACTTGAAGTTTCTTTTTAATCCAATCAGGAATTGGTACTAATTCATCAAACGGTGTTTTTAAAACACGTTTCTTAACCACTTTTTTCTTAACTGGTTTCTTTTTAACGACTTTTTTCATATTTATGATTTTAATTTTTCAAGGATGGACTCGAACCATCGACCTACTGATTAACAGTCAGTTGCTCTAACCTGCTGAGCTACTCGTCCTTTTTATTAAGCTGCAATTGATTTTGGTCGTACTAAAATCTCTATGCCATGCAATGTACCTTCAACGATCTCTTTTTCAAAATCCTCAGGTTTAATTTTTGCTGACATGAAATTCAATTTCGCTGATTTATCTTTTACTGCCCAATATAAAGAATCTACATAATCAAAATTCTTTTTCAAATCAATGATTCGTTTTTTCTTTACTCGATACTCAGTAGTCATCATAACAGCGTTCTCAATCTTCCCTTCTGTTGGTTTATCCACCTTTGGATTTCCTTTAGCATCAGTTGTATCGAAAGTAAGTGCTTTACGCATCTCTTCTTGTTTTTGAGCAAAGAAGATATCAAAATCAAGTTTTGCTTCTGATAAAATGGCTTCTGCGTCAGCTTTTAAATTTCCAACTCGATTAAAAATCACTGGAATAACCAACATTTCTCCTATAATGTTGTGATGTTGAGTATTAATGATTGAATCAACATCAACATCTGTATCGAAGTTCTTAATTTTAAGAACAACCATTTTAGTTGGAAATTCTAAAACTATTCTCTCTTCAATACTACTGCTACTCTTCGTTTCTTTTTTGGCCATTATTTACTCTCCTCCTCCATTTTCTTCTTGATCGTAAACACAAATGAATAATGTGCTTTTAAAGAAGATTTTGAAATCTGATTGATTGAATAACCTAATTTTAAAAGCTCTTGAATTTTATAAGTCTTACTGCGTGCAATAGGACTATCTAAGATAGCAGAGACTTTTTTATCTTCTTCATCAATCGGCTCGAAAGATGCAGTGCGTGCTTTTCTTTCTTTCTTTTCTTTCACAACCTTTTCTTTCTTCTCTTTTTTAACCTTTTCAGCTTTTGGCTTTTCTTCTTTTGCAGGCTCTTCTTGTTCTTCTTTCACTGGTTCCTCCTTTTTAGTTGAATTATCGACGAGTTTACTTTGTCGCTTCTCTACAATTTCTTTAGCCACCTCTGCAGATAAACCTAACAAAGTTCCTTTTTCAAGTTTTTCGATCAAAATAGATGTATTATACTTGCTTAATTTTTGATGCGTACTTTTACGCAATTCTTCTGTATTTGCCATTTATGATATTTTATTTTGTTAATAATTGATTAAACCATTGAATATTACTTTTAGCTAAAGAGATTTGATCTACTGTCATTTCACGATCAAAATAATCTTTAGGTGTCGGAATTCTTTCAAATTGTTCTTTATTCCAATCTAATCCATTCATTGCTGACCAAATGCTATTACAAGAATCTGTTGAGCGAAATAAAGAGTTATCTAAAAGTTTATATTTCAACATTTCTAGTGGATTTCCCATACCCAATAGATGTAAAGGTTTATGAATTAAATTATTATTAATTAATTCTTCAATGCATTCATGACGAGCCTCCATAATATTCTGATCATCTTTTACTTCACCTAACCAAGCATAAGGCACTCCCAATTTACTTAGGCCTATCGTAGTCACATCAGAATTGTTTAACATTTCTTCATAACAATTTAACCAATCCTCTTTTGTCTTGCCTTGAGGAACTGCAAAAATTTCAATCTCTTTTAATAAATTTTCTTGACGCATTTTATAAATAAATGAATTAAGACTAAAGAGAGTTTTGTCTCGATCAAATAAAATATCTGGAGGTACTACTTCATTAGGCATCAAATCTTTCATACATTCAAAAAGAATATCTTCGGTAATCATATTATGATCTCCACTTCCATTATCCATAAGAATCCATGCGCCTTTTTTCTTTTGTTCTTTAAAGAACTTACGATATGCCTTGTTAGAATGATAATGTTGAGCTAAACAAAAGTAACCCATTGTTCCTTCGTGCATTAATTCCAATTGAGAATTTGGTGGTATAGTGAAAAATTTCATATTTTAATAATGATTAATAATTGTGAATATATGAGGATAATTTTGTTTCCATTGTTCGATTTGCTTCAAACCTAATTCATTATCCCTTTTAATAACTTCTTCAAAGGAAAGATCTTTATCTTTTTCTGATTTTCGTGCTAAAAAGCGTCTTTTTAATTCTTCTTCTGGCACTTCTAACCAAACAAGATCACAGTCTCCTAATAATACTAAGTATCTAAGAATAGAGATCTGACGAACCCCTGTAATTACATACGAATCATGATCATTTAACATTTTTGATAATCGCTTCATGATTTCGACATCTAATGATTTATCATGAATTCGAGCATCTTGTTGTTTAATTTCTCGCACTATACTACCAATATCAATTTGTGTATGTAGTATAAGATTTTTAGCAAATGTATCCTTTCCAGAGCACACTTTCCCGCAAACTGCTATAACTCGTTTATTCATTATTCATTTTTGCAAAATACACAATCCTCTAACATCTCACAACAGCTCCATTTTCTGCATCCTCCAAACATTCAACCATCACTAAATTATACGCTTCCATAAGATCTTTACAAAGCATTTCACAACTACGATGTTCAAAATTACATATATTTAATTGTGAATTAAAATAATTACGATTAAAATAATCTTGTAATTCTCGCTTAAATTGAATGATTTCAATATCACGATCATCATGCGATACTATTTTTTCAACTTTAAAATGAAAAATATGACGATGAAGATCTGATAAAAATGCCATTTGTGGAATTTTATCCTTTGCTTCTGGCCAACAGTGTAAAGCTTCAACTTGTAAAGTGACAATTATATTAGTTTGCATATCTTTTTTTTAAGAATTTTTGAATTTCTAATTCAACATTTTTATCAATTACCTTTTTACGAATTTGTGGAAGTGATAAATTTGTTATGTCAATTTTATATTTTAAAGCTTGCTCAAAAAGCTCTTTTTTGGTAAAATCAGATATATGTTTCATTTTTTTTTGAGATTATTTAGTTAAAAATAAATATTCACCTTCTACTATTAAGATATCTTTTGCTGAAAATTTATTTTTACAATAATCTATAGCTTTCTCCATGTTATTAGCATTGAAAGAATACTGTATATTCTTAATTGCTGCCGTACTGTAAATTGCTGTGTAAGTTTTCATTTTTGATAGGTTTTAAATTGTTTGATTTAATTATATTGTAAAAGTACCTATTTATTTTAAATAAACAATCTTTATTTTAAATAATTTGATTATAAATTATAACTACCTGATAATCAATCTAATATTTTTTCATATTCCCACTTAAATCCGTAAGCTGAATAACAATATTTACGTTTCGTTAAACAATTTGTTATTTGAGATGAATTTTTAAATCCATTCAATCTTACAGCTTCTCTAATAGAATTAAACTTTGCAATAAAATCTCCAGTAATTGTTTTTTGAATAACAGCTTTCGATTTATTTTTTACATTATAATCTGCCCATCTTTTACTATTAATTTCTTTAAAATTGGACACATCTTCTATTTTATCAAAATTTTCATTTGCATACCTAAATTGAAAACCTGTAGTTTGAATGATATTTCTTGTACAACATGCATGAATTTGAGAAGATTTACATTTTACTTCCTTAGCAGCTTCTTTCAATGAAATAAATTCATTCAATAAATTGCCCTTCAAATCATATTGTCGCACTGACTTATTTAATCTTTTGGCTTTTTCTCTTAATTTTTCTAATCCTCTTTCTGAAGGTCTATCGCTATGTCCACCTAATTGAATATTAAATCCATATTTTGAATCTGCACTATTTAAATAATTAATCCAATAAATTTCTCTTTCATTTAGTTCTAATAAAGAAGTACATTTTTCAATAATTTCAAATTTAAAATTAATCTGACCATATTTATTCCAACTTCTTTGTAAATATAAATTTGGATGAGAATTTCGTTTTAAATAAGTTTTATGATAACTACAACGCTGTTTGTAATCTAATGTTTGACCAATATAGATTTTACCAGTAATCTTACAAACTATTTTGTAAATTATCATTTTCCTTGAAATTGACCATTATAGAGATTTTCTACAACATTTGAATCATGCGCATATATTTGTGCTATTCTTGCACCTACTTCTATTTGAATTGGATGCATTACTACAATTACTGTACCTATTTGTTCAGTTTCAAAGCCTGCATCAAATACAGAAGAATGTAAAAAGGTACCATTTCTAAGAAGACTACTTCTTTGACGAATTAATAGCATTTTATCTGCAGGAATTTTGCAACCTTGTCTGAATGTTACACTATATGCACAACCTGGAACCAAATTCCAATATCCATCAACAATCGCTACTTCTTTATATTCAACCAATTTTGTTTTTCCTTTAGTTGGAATTCTTCCAATACCTTGCATTTGTTCAATCTTAATTACATCCAAGTCTACGCCGTGCTGTTGCACATTTTCTGCAGAAATTTCTCCAATAATAATTTTCTGATCAACTAATTCTTGTCCTGTTAACATGTGTATATATCCGTTAAGTGTCTATTTTTTTCTTTATCATCTAATCCATATCCGTAGTAAAAGAATGCTGGATTCACTTTCATACCAATTAAATCTTCATCGTTATCTTGAAAACCTCTTTGTAACAAAAAGCACCATTTAACTTCCTTAGCGCCTTTTTCTTGAATTAATTTAGTAAGTACTCTTTTAGTTCCTCCACTATCAACCATTTCATCAATGCAGATAACTACTTTATCCTTTACATTTAAATCCAATCCTTTACGCAAAACTCCTTCTCCTACACAGTTATCTTGATAACTACGATAACAAATAAAATCAACCTCATTGTCTACGTTAACATGCTTCATTAAATCTGAAAAGAACATAAAGCAACCATTCAATATTCCAACAAAAACTACTTGTTGACCTCTATATCGTTTATTAATCATTCCTGCTAAACGCTTAACAGCAATTTGAATATGATTGCTTTGAATTGCAGCATTTTTCTTCATTGTTTCCTCAATCCATTAATCATGTTATAATACTCATCTTTAGTGCCGATTTCATTACTAAAGAAGTATCCACTCAATACAGATGTTTTCATTGTAGAATCATGTGCGATTCCTCTATTACTACAACAAGTATGATTACATTCGATAGTAACTGCAACACCTTCATTGTCAATTAAATCATTTAATTCATCATGAATCTGTTGATTCAACATTTCTTGAATTTGAGGTCTACGTGCTAACCAATCTGTAATACGATTCAATTTAGATAAACCAATTACTCCTCCATCTTTTTTCGGAATATAAGCTACATGTGCAACTCCTGTAAAAGATAAATTATGATGAGAACATAAACTTACTATTTTAATATTTCCTTGAAATACAATTCCTGAATAACCACCATTTGGAAATTTAGTAATTTTAGGTTTTTCAGTTAATGTACCTTTAATAAGATCATTTACCCAACTTTTAGCTACTCTTAATGGAGTTTCTCTACTATTTTCATCAGCTTCATAATCAAAACCTAATGCAGTAAGAAATTTACCATAGTGCTCTGCAGCGTTTTTAATCATTTCATCCTGTTCTTCTTTCGTTCTTGGAATATTCCCATTTGCTTGTTGTAATAACTTCATATAACTGTTTATTTTAAGTTTATACTCCTGTTTTTTTATCCCACACTACAATATGCTCTCTTTCACTGAATCGAACATTTTTTTTGATTGCTAAATCAATTGCAATTTCTCTTGTTATCTTCAATTCTTGTCGACTACTACCTGCAGGCATTAATACTATTTGCTCTCTCTTCATATAAGGAAGAAATAATTGTTCTATTTCGTCCCAATCTGTAAAATAATTTACTACAAATTTAAACCATGAATTTGGCAAATTAGACATTTTAATTAAAAGATCTGACTTATAACGCACTTTCATCTTCATCATTGAATTTGCTAGTTTAGGAGAATTATTCCATTGATCTACTAATTCAATAAAATCTAAAGAAGGTTCAAGAGTGCATTCATTTTCAACCTCAACATATGGTTTAAATCCAAATCTTTCCTTAAATCTATTAATTAATATAACAAGAGATTTCTGTTGTAATAAAGGCGATCCTCCAGTTAAAATTAAATGATGTCCATTCTTAAAGTCTTCAACTACTTTATTTTCTTCTAAAAGATCAAGAATAGTTTCAATTGAATATGGATTTCCATATCTCCAAACTGAAGATGAATCACAATAAACACAATCTAATGTGCAATCTTTTAATCTTAAAAATGTTGATGGAACTCCTGTAGATACTGATTCTCCTTGAATCGTTCTAGCAAACATTTCTGCTACTTTAAGTTGAGGAATGTTTTTATCAACTACCCTTTTAAAGGTAGGATTGGCTTCGATTATTGTTAACGGCATAATTTTTTATATTAAAGATATGATTCTTGATAAATTGAAGAATTGTTTTCATTTTCGAAACATTCAACTTTAATCACTTTACAACGACCAGCATCTGTTTTAGATAATACGTCATTGAATTTATCGAAAACTAATTTTGCACAACTTTCAGCACCCATTTTATCCATCACTCTTAATTGACAAATTCCCATTTGTGCTAATTGCTCAAAGATATCCAAATTTGGATCATCTTTTTCAATAAGTGTTGTATGATCCCACATATAATCCATCCAACTTTTAAGTCCATTGCCTAGTGGAGGTTCTTTGAATCCTCCATAATCAACAATCCAATTCATATCGTCGAGTTGATTATCTTCAAGAGGTTCGTTTGATCTGAACCATACCTTAAATTTTAAAGCATAACCATGCAACTTACAACAATGAGAGTGTTGAGCTTTATGTTGTCTCAATGCTACAGAATAATTTTCAAATACTTTTGTTGAAAGATAGTGTCCCATTATAATTCTTTAAGTTCAACTTTGAATACTTTATAGCCTCTACTTTTTAAGAAATTAATATGTACTAATTCCTCAGCTAATTTACGATCATCTTCTGTTAAAGAATATGAAACTGGAGTTGTAGATTTTTGTTTGACAGGAGGTGCTGTTACTTGTAGCAAATCTTCAAATTGTTGTTTTTGATTAACTTCTTCTTTAGAACGCTTTTCAATAATCTCCTTCACTTTCACTTTAACTTCTTTATTAGATTTTTTTTGTTGCTTCACTTTATCAGCTCTTATCGCAACTCCTTTAGCATAAATTTCAGCAGGAGTCAAATCAATCTCTCGATTTAAAATAAAATGCGCTTTTTCTTGCTTAATCAACTGTCCAGAATAAACAAGATTATAAAAAAGTAAATCATTCTCACCAAGTATTTTAAATACTTCACCATAATGAAATACACGAAAAGCAAAATTCTCTTTTATAATATTAAGAATTTTTTCTATACGTTCTAAAATCTTTGGATTTGTTGCCATGTTATTTATTTTTTGATAAAAGTATACAATTTATTTTAAATACCAACCATTTATAAAAAATAAATTATGCTCCACACACTTCACAATTATCAGGATCATCTAATGAACAAGAAATATCTTCCTTAGCTTTTTCTATATCCACTGTAAATTTAATTGCATCAGCAGCAGCTTTTGTACGTAAGTAGTACATACCTGTTTTCAAACCAGCTTTCCAGCCATAGAAGTGCATAGAGGAAAGTTTCGCGAAGTTTGGTTCTTTTATAAAGACATTCATTGATTGTGATTGACAAATAAAAGCTCCACGATCTGCAGCCATATCAATAATCACTTTTTGAGAAAGTTCATAAGCAGTTTTATAACGCTCTTTCAATTCAACTGGAATCTCTGGAATGTTCTGAACTGAACCGTTTTCAATAATCAACTTATTCTTTATGTCCTTATTCCACAAATTGATTTTTTCCAAATCTCTTACTAAATGTTCATTAATAACTGGAAATGTTCCTGCTAATGTACTTCTAGTGGAGAGATTGCTATTGAATGGTTCAAAGCACTCATTGTTTCCTAATATTTGTCCTGTGGTCGCTGTTGGCATTTCAGCTAAAAGAAGAGAATTTCTTAAACCATATTCTTTAATATCTTCTTTTAAAAGATCCCAATCATAAAACAAATTATGTTTCTTTTCCCACATATCAAATTGTAAAATACCTTTTGATGCAGGAGATCCTTCAAATGTACTATAAGCACCATGCTTTGCAGCTAATTCACAAGATTCAGTTAGTGCAGCATAGTAAATGGTTTCATGAATTGCAATATTTAATTCTTTCGCCTCTTTAGAATCAAACGCATATCCTAATATTGCAAATGTATCTGCTAATCCTTGAATACCTATACCAATTGGTCTGTGATTAAAATTACATGTAGAGGTCTCTTTGGTTGGATAATAATTAATATCAATTACTTGATTTAAGTTTCTTACTATTTGTCTTGTTACAAATATAAGTTCGTCGTGATCAAATTGACCATTGATAATGAATTTTGGTAATGCGATCGAAGCCAAATTACATACTGCTTGTTCAGTAGGAGTTGATACTTCCATTACTTCTATACAAAGATTGGAAGATTTTATAACACCAATATTTTTTTGATTTGATTTTTTGTTCGCAGCATCTTTGTATCCAATATATGGAGTTCCTGTTTCAATTTGAACATCAATAATGTGCTGCCATAAATCTCTCGCTTGAATTTCTTTTCCTATTCCAATAGCTTCACATTTTAAATAGAGTTCTTTAAATTCATCTCCATATACATCCTGTAAAGCTTTTCCGGTAGCTTCCAATACTTCATTAGGACAAAATAAAGTCCATTTACCATTTTCTTCTACCCTTTCCATAAATAAATCTGGTACCCAAAGAGCATTGAATAAATCACGCGCTCTCATTTCTTCTTTACCATGATTCTTTCTGATATCTAAAAAGGCTTCAATATCTCTATGCCAAGGTTCTAAATAGAATGAGAATGAACCTTTTCTTTTCCCACCTTGATTAACCCAACGAGCTACCTCATTGTATGTTTTAAGCATTGGTAAAATACCATCAGAAACTCCTCCCGTTCCTTTAATGTAAGAACCACTTGCTCTTACATTATGAATATGAACTCCAATACCACCTGCCCATTTTGAAATGTTTGCGACGTCTTTAATAGTATCAAATAATCCTTCAATATCATCTGCTTTATTTGCAATTAAGAAACAAGATGATAATTGTGGCCTTCTTGTACCTGAATTGAAAAGTGTTGGTGTAGCATGTGTAAAAAATCCTTGAGACATTCTATCATAGGTCTTAAAAGCTTCTTCAAAATTAGCTCCCCACATTCCTAAAGCTACTCTCATCCACATATATTGAGGTCTTTCAATTGTTTTCTTATCAACCTTCAACAAATATGCTCGTTCTAAAGTCTTATAGCCAAAATAATTAAAATTATGATCTCTACTATGATCAATTTTTTTATCAAGTATTTCAGCGTTTTCTTTAACTAATTGTACAAGATTTTTATCTAACATGTCAAGATTACGATCTAAATAATCAATGGTTTCAGAAAAGGTATTAAATGTTTCTTTGTACAGATTACTAAGAGAGATTCGTGCAGCTAATTTGCTAAAATCTGGATGATTAGTTGACATCATTGCTGCAGTTTCAGAAGCTAAAATATCCAAATCACTTGTTTTAATTCCGTCTGTTAATCCTTGAATAACTTTTTGTGAAATCTCCTCAGGCCTCACCCACTCAGTATTCAATCCACTCATTTGTTGTTTAATTCTTGTTAGAATTTTATCAAAAGATACATCCTGCAATTCTCCGGTTCTTTTTCTTACTTGCATATTATTTACTTTTTAAAAATAAACGATTATAATGTATATATAATACTAGTATCAGTGGTTTGAACTATATTTTGATTTTTAAATTTTTCATCAAATTGAACCTTGCCTGTCACACAAATAATTTTGTTTTTACTATTCAGAATAATAGTTCTCCAATCTGGCCAAATTTTCGCCCAAATCAAACAAATGATCACTTCATCATTACAATCTAATGAAATTTCAGCAAAGAAATCTCCGTTTTTTGTTTTTCGTTCAATTACATTTGTTAGAATACCAACTACGCTTCTATCATATCCAACTGATTTCTCATCTTGAAATAATGTTTCATCAATATATGTTAAGCGATTTTGTTCGTGACCTATATTGGGAGCTATATAAGAATTGTAAATGTTTTGAAAATTTAAATATCCGAATCCTGTTAGATCTTTTTGCTTTAAAATCCAGAAAAAATCTTTCCAATTGTTATTAGTATCTTTTATATCATCAGGCAAATCATCTCCACAAACATCTTTAATAAAATAAGTTAACAATGTAATTCTATCTTTAGGATTTTTTATCTTTTCAATCTGATCAAAACAACCTGCTAAAATCAAATTAGTCACACATCTTTTATTAACAGATCTTTTCGGTATTCTTTTATAAAATTCATTGAAAGTGAAAAACTTACCACCTTGCTTTCTTTCAACCATAATAGTCTCCAGAGCTTTTTCTCCAATAAACTTAATGGATCCTATAGACCAATAAATTTCTCCGGTCTCTTTATCTGCTTCAAATGAATTAGTTGATTTATTAATATCAGGAGGAAGAACTTTTACATCAGAGATTTTATGCATCTCTGCAATCCTTTTAGGAACCTCATCTTGATTAGAAAAATTTAAAGCGACAGACCAGAACTCTAATGGAAAGTGACATTTTAGCCATTGACAATAATATCCTGTATGAGCATACGCTGCAGCATGTGAACGATTGAATCCATAAGATGCGAAAGCTTCTAACTTTTCCCAAATTTGTATTGCTTCGTATTTATCACATTTTTGTACTTCAACTGCATGTTCAAGAAACTGCTCTTTGTATTTTTCCATTTCAGAAGCAATCTTTTTACCCATTGCTTTCCGAATATTATCAGCTTCTACTAAATTAAATCCTCCTAAAATCTGCATTGCCTGCATTACACTCTCTTGATAAATATACATCGAATGAGTATTCTTAGTTACTTCCTCAAGCATATAATCGTATTCAGGTTCTCTCTCTCCGTTTTTAATTTTAATGTAAGTCTTATGAGCATGACTCTCCATAGGACCTGGACGATACAAAGCTACTGTTGCAGTTAAATCTTCAATATTATCAGGTCTCAATTCTCTACAATATCCTTTCAATCCTGCAGCACCAAATTGAAACACATCTTCATTCCAACCACCTCTAAATAGATCATATACCTTATTATCATCTAAAGGAATTTCGTTGAATTTGATATCAATATTTCTATTCTGCTTAATTAATTTGCAGATTGTATGAAGTTTTTGAAGCTGCTTCGTTCCTAAAATATCTTCCTTTAAATAACCTGCAGTTTCAAGTACTGGCCCCTCCCATTCAGTTACCAATATTCCATCAATCTTTTTAACAGGTAACCAATCATAAATGGTCATTTCTTCTCCATTGTACTGTTTAGGAACAATGATTACACCTGCAGCATGTATGGATGCATTTTTTACTTGATCTTTTAATAAAGGATAATTTTCAAAGATTTCAGGATATTTTTGCACAAACTCTTTTATCGGATTATTCAGAGCTGCATCTTTAAAGAATTCAGTAAAAGTCAAATCATCATCTATAATAGATGTAATAAAATTTGCTGTCTTAGCATCATATCCTAATGTGCGAGCAATATCTTTAATTCCTGATTTGATTTTAAATGTACCATAAGTACCAATACTTGTTACATAGTTAATACCATAACGATTTTCAATGTAACGTTTTACTTCATCTCTTCTATCTGATGCGAAATCAGTATCAATATCTGAACTCACGGAAGAGAACCACAAACAGTTCTCTTCCGGACCTCCTTTCTAATATTAAGAATTTTTAACATGAATATTTGCTTTATATTTAGACAAACCTTTTTTAATTTCTTGATAGATTAAATTTATTGACTCTTTAGTAATCAATATTTCAGAAAAAAAATAATATTTTTTAAAAATGTGATATTTGTTTTTATTAGTTAATGCTCTAAAAGAGCCTGTTTTCAATTGAAGAAAATTTTCAGCTTGTTGAAAACAATCAAATTTCATTATCGTATTATTTCTAATATCTAATAGCCAACATTTTTTAGCATTACTATTATTAGCTCCTTGGGTTTTTCGATTTTGTTTAAAATAATCACTAGCTCTTTTCTTTTGCTCTAAAGACCATTTTTTATTAAAATTTCCATTTTCACAACCTATTTTTCTTGGAGGAGCTCCACCACCTATACAGCAATTCATTACTTGCTTATTAGTAATAAATTCCTTAGTAACTATTATTCTTTCTGCTCTTAAAGCATCTTCTCGAGAAGAAAAAAATAATAAATTTTCTCTTTTGAATTTTTTATAACCATATTTTTCAACTGCTCTTTTAAACTGACTAAATCCATATATCCCTTTATTTATATTTTTACTATTAATACCACAACCTATATAAGTACTTTGTAATTTTTTACTTGAATGAATACCAATATAAATTTTATTATTAACTAAGCATGTTGTTTTATATAATATATAATAAAATCCATCTACATTAACAAATGGATATTTACTACCAAAATTAATATTAGAAATTAAATTTTCATTTGTAATTAATAAGCTCATCGGTTAACTGCAATTCTTGTGCTAAAATTTCTATTTTCTTTCCAGCTCTAAAAATAGAAATTTTCTTTTTTAAATCCAACTCTATATCCCCATCTTGAGTTTGAATTATAATAATTTCTTCTTCAACTTCCTTACTTACACGTCCTGCATTCAAAAAACGTTCAAATAGTAAATTATATACAATTGGATCAAGTTGTGTAATTTCTAACAAATAAGAAACTAAACTGCCTACAGCACTTCCTCTTCCTGTACCTGTTAAAATATCGTTCTTTTTACACCAATTTATAATATCCCAAAGAATTAAAAAATAATCAATGAACCCACCTAATTTGATTACTTCAATTTCTTTTTCAATTCTACTCAAATATTCTTCACTTTCAGCTTTTGTTATTCTTAAAAGACCTTCTTCTATCAAATGAAAAAATAAATCTTCATTTGTTTCAAATTGCTCTCTCTCTTCCTTACTCATTTCATATTTAGGTAAATACATTTCGCCTAACTTGATTTTGAAATTACAAGTATCATTTATTTCATTTAAATGTTCAATACATAAAGAAATAATGGTTTCATACTGCACTTCTGATTTGAATAAGGGCTGAGCTTGATCTATTACATCATTTAATGATTTGAAGTATTGATCCTTAGAGGTATTTTGGAAGTCGACTTTACCAATAGTATTTAAAATCGGTTTAATATCACTATCAGCTTGATCTAAATAATAAGCGTCACAAATAATAACTGGTTTAATTAAATCAATATAATTATTAATATTATGTTTAAGCGTTTCTAGGTGTTTCTTTTCTTTATCTGGAGCTAACCATTCAACAAAATCTAATTGCTGATATAACCTATTAGAAAAAGCTTTCTTATACAATTGATATCTACTTTCAGTTATCAAATCAGAACAAGAAAAGACACAAATAAGTCCTTCTGATTTTTGCAAAACATAAGATTGCTCAACAAATCCTGAATTAAATACTTTTATTTGTGCATTAATATTTAATAGATTTCTCCAACCTTTTTCATTTACAACAAACAATTTAAGTTGGTATGTACTATCTTCATGTTGAACTGTAACTGTTTCTCCTAAAATAGGTTTAATTCCAGCACTTGTACAAGCTTGTTGAAAGGCTAAAGTGCCTGCAAGAGTATTTTTTTCACAAATTCCTAATGAAGAAATATTCAAAAACTTTGCTTTTTTGCACCAATCAGAATATAATCGTGAACCATTGCATAATTCATACTCTCCGTGAACTCCTAAAAAAGGAAAATCTATATCAATGAGATCTTGCTCTTTCCCAATATATTTAAAAGGAGTTAATTCGAAATTACTCAAAGAACTATAATACCAACTATTACCAAATTGGTACAAAACAAATTCAATATCAACTTGCGACAAAATTGCTTGTTCTTGATCAGTTAAAATAAGATGAAAGTCTTGATCAAACATGTTTTCATCTTCCTGCCTTTCTAGTATGAGGAATTTTTGATTATTTATTGTGCAGATATTGGAATTAATTTGCACATCCAGTTTATTGGTAGAGCACCATTGTTTAATGTTCACGATTATAAATTTTAACGATTATCAATAAAGTATACGAGTAACTAACGAAAGATCATAAGGTTTTAAAATGTCATTTATGTTAATGTAAGCAATATGATTTTTAAATATCACATGACTGATAACTCCTCTAACTAATTCGCCATCAATGTAAACTGTTACTTCACTTTTTGGTAAATAATAGTTATGCATATCCCACTTTTCTTGCTTTAAACGTTGCAAATCGTCTTTGTAAACAAAATTGGGGAATCCAACACTTGGAATTATTCTTTCATAAAAATCTTTTTTGATTTTATCACTGTTAAAAATAGAAAATAAATTATTTTTCTGAGCGATATGAATTATCTTCTCCTTTTTCTTTTGTGCTAAGTCTGTCCAATATTCTTTGTGAGAGACCTCAGAAAAAGGTCTTGGTGTATTAGGATAAATTTTAGATCTAAGTTCACAAACCACAAATTCTTCCTGTAAAACTTCAAATAATTGATGGACTGTTAAATGACGGGACTTTTTAACTTCTTTATCTGGAATCATCGACTATATTTATGGATATAAAAGTAAATAAAATTATTTCAATTTCCGAATATGAACTTTATTTAAATAAAAATTAATTGGATCTACATAATTGTTCATAATATAGTCCATCTCTTTCTCATTCACATCTGCAGGATCTTTAAGTACTCCATTGTCTTTTTTAAAATTTGAAAATATAATTTTTACCGAATCAAATTCATTTAACAATTCAATAGCATGCTTTTTAATCACTTTAATTGCATCAATATCGAAAAACAAAATAATTTTTTTTATACCACGTATTTGAAGTTTAAAAATCTGCTCCTTAGACAATTTCGCTCCAAATGTACAACAACACTTAATAGGACTCTTTTCTTCAATTTTTAAATTACGATCAACTCCTTCCTTTCCTAACATACCTTCTACAAGCATCACCTCTTCAGTATATTCATTGATCTCATCAAGTCCTCCTAATAACTTACTAAACTCTGTATTTTTAGAATTAACATATCTAGGTATTTTCTTACCTATTGCTAATTCCATTTGATTCAATTCCTCTTTTTCCTTAGTTATTCTCGAAACATAACCTTTAATTTCATTTCCTTCTCTAACAAGAAGAATCACTCTATCTTTAAATTTTCTTAATAATTTTGTTGTACCAACTTCATACTTATCAAATAGCTCAAACCCTCTATTTTCGAGATAATAATTAGATCTAATTCTTTTAAAGCCTAGTGGTGGCTCAATAGTTGGTATCTCTAATTGTAATTCTTCACCTTCAAGTTTTTTATTAATGATATCTTCAAGTTTTTGATCGTATCTAAGGGATTGAATATTATTTCCACCTAATAAATCTAATCTATTGAATTTTTTAAGGATCTTATATAAATAACCTGATTCACCACATTTAGCTTTCCTTACGCAATTAAATGGATGATTATCTTTGGTAGTAGATATTGCGAATTCTTGCATTCCGCACCACGGGCATTTACAAAACAAATCTCCCCTATGATCAATACGTCCATCACCTACTACAGATTTTAAAACTGCTACACTTAACTTCATTTCGCTTTATTTGCACTATCATCCCAAAATAATTGTAAAGATTTTTTAGCATCATAAAATCTCGAATTACTTAAAGATTGTGCTATTTTAATTGCTTTATTTGGTTTTTTAACCTTTCTAAATTTATCAATCCATAATCTCATTACACCATTTTCATATTCATCATCTGTTTGATTTAAAGTTATGAAACTACTGAATGGTTTAATTGCTCCTTTAAATTCTGAAATATCAGATCTCGTCATTACATAATCAGGATTATTGTATAATGATGGTTTGATATCATTTGCTTGAGTAGCAGTAACCACCGCTAAATTGTATGCAACTGCAATATTTGTTATTTTATTTGCTACATCTTCTCTTCTCTTTCTTTCACCTGCTTCAGAATTATAAAATTTACCTTTAGTTGTTAATACTTCTAAATAATCGAAAATAACTAAATCTATTGAGCCATGAATTTTAATAATATCATCTAAGATCTCTTTACAATCTTCTACTGTAAAACTATCAAATTGTTCTGCAGCTTTAACAAAAATCTCACCTCCATTTGCCATAATATCACGCTGAGCCTTTCTAATAGATTCGATCTTATTGTCTGGTAATAAACCAAATTCAATCTCAGCTAAATCAATACCAGTCCATCCTGCATCATATGCTTCTAAACATTCAGCTTCAGTACCTTCAATTTGAAAATGTACTACTTTATATCCTAACCTTGCAGCACATAAAGCAATCCATCTCAAAATAGTTGATTTGCCTCCACCAGAACGACCTAAGAATAAATGAGAGGTCCCTTTAGTCATACCACCTCTACTAAAGAAATCTAACTGATGGATTCCAAAAGGAACTTTACTAGTATTATGACCTTCCTTATTCTTAGCTAATCTATCTGCAAGACGAGAATCGTGTTGATCAAACACTTTTGAATAATGTGCATCTTTTATAGAAAAACCAGCTATTTTTTGAGATTCGATCTCTAATAACTTAATAGCTTTATCTTGTTTCCCATCATTATGTAATTCTCCTATTTTTACATATAAATCAATGAACATTGCGTTAACAATATACTTTTCAAAAGTATCTAGCAATATATCTTTTTGATCAATTATAGAGGTGTTTTTAATCTTCAAAAGGACTTTTTTAACTTCATCTTTCTTATTAAAGTGTTGAGTTAAGGAACCAATTGTTGGTAATGTCCCAGATAATTCATAATCCAATGACATTTTTTGAAAAATCTCTTTATATGACTCATCTGGTATATAATGAAACTGTAAGTGTTTAATAATAATTTCTAAGAAGCTTTTAGACGTTATACATCCTTTGTATAGTTCGACCAAAAATTGTTCATTTAACTGCATATCCCCGACTTTTATAAATTTGACTATAATTGTTTTTCAATAAATCTTTACATGAAATCTTATGTTTGCACAAAATACAAAGTTGTGATTTGTGATTATATAGTGATGTTTTTTCTAAGCAGTTTGAAAGACCTAATTCAGAATTATAAAATCTCTTTTTTTCAATTTCTTCACTTATACTGATTTCAGGCAATTCAATATGAGCATGTACATAAGGATCAATGATAAAGTCAAACTCAATATTTCTCTTTTCCCAATACTGAATCGCTTTCCCTCCAACTATATCATAGATCTGAACACGACCTGCTACATCCTTAGATGCAAAACGTTTAAACTTTTGATCTTTTATCCTTAAAAATTGAAAATTGAAATATTTAGTCAAAAAATGTTCTCCAATACAAATCAACTTGTATTTATTATCCAAATAAGAAATGAATTTATCTATGATTTGCTCAGCCTTTGGAGTGGGCTTAAATTTGTAAGAAGTATTACCGTATTTTTTTGCATAATATAGCTCGTACAAGCGAACTACATCTTTACTACCGATTATCATAATGTAAAAGTATCAATTTATTTTTAATAAGCCAACGTTATTTAAAATAAATCATTTCTTTGGAAATTTCTTATCAAAAATCTCTTTCACTCTATCCTCTAAACTCTTATTAATATTTTGTCGAACCTCTAAAGAAGATTTACCTCGTTCTTCTTTTATCTTCATCTCCTCTTCTTTGAGAACATCAGTTTCTTTACTCTTTTGAATCGGATTATCAAATATTTGTTCTTCAATCACCTTCACTTCTACAGTATTCTCTTCTTCATCAGAAGTTACTTCTCTATTAATCTTTTCAACTGGTTTACATTTTTCTAATAGAACAGATAATCTTAATTGTTGATCAAAATTCAACTTATTAAAATCAAAATCGAATTTTTGATTTTGTTCAACTACTACATTACTAGTTTTTAATTTTTCTCTAAATTTCTTAGAATGAATACCTAACAACTTCTCTTTTTGAAAAAGAGTTTCCATTGCTACAAGATATTTCTCACATTTCAATACGTTTCTATAACCAGGTTTTATGTGATCTAAATTCGCATTAAAATTATCATCCCAAATCTGCTCATATCTCATTAAATGAAGATGAACCATATTCTCTTTTTCAAGCTCAAATTCTTTTCTAAGAAAAGTCTTTGCATGCATGAAAACTTCTTGACCATAACCAGTTGGATAATCTTCAAATCTTTCTCTTAAAAGAGCAAAAATCTCTTCATTCTTCTTCTTACTTCTTAACCAACCAACTACCTCAGCTACGCATATTTGAAAGTCTTCATCATTCTCTTTAACACCTGTATTTATAAAAAGATTTTCTAACTTATCATATACCTTCTTCTTCTCTTCTGTATATTTTTGATAATAAAGTTTACGAATTTCCTTAAAAAAAGAAAGGTCGTTTTTAGCAACCCACTTTAATTCTTTTTCTTTATATTTACCGAAGCCTACGAGCTTATTTTCTAATTTTCTTTTTATCATATTGAAGTAGAAAAATCATTAGAATAACTTAAACTAAATTCGAAAGTTTCACTCTCATCAACTGTTGGTGGAGTAATCAAATCTTGTGCCCAATCTGCACACGTTTTCTTAGTAACTGTATTAAATTCTCTTGTAATCCACATACCTAAATATGCTCCATCTGCTAAATTTCCAACAGCTAGAATTGTTCCATTTTGAACTTCATTAAAAGTTGCATAATAAGGCACTGCAGAAGTATCAGTAATCTCTTCAAAACAAGCATCAGATCCTTTCATAGTTGGAAGAACAAATGCTACTTTATATTTACAAAGACCATTAGTTGGTAATGAAAAGGTTAATTGTAAATTATCCACATCTTCTCCTTCATCATTTAAAAAAGCAATCATTTTCGTATTTCTCTTTTTCATTTGAAGAGATAATGAAGAAACGCTTGGAAATAAATTACCTAACATATCATTAGGAATTTGAGATCCACTCACTTTATGACCTAATGATAGACTTGGATCAAGTTGTACAGCTCCTTGTTTAGATGCACCCGTATATAATATTTTCATGTTATATCTCTACTATTGAATATTGAATATCGCGAATATTACAATCACCAAAACCGTTCAATCCAATCGTTTGAACTATTATAATGCTACCAGCTGCTATTGGACCTAAATAAGATAAATTTATAGTCGTTGTAACAGTATCAGTACTTATAGCTTTACTATGATCGAATTGTATATAATCATATTGTTGAAATATGTTTACATTTATTATTCTAAAAAACGCACGAGCTATGTTAACTCCATTAGAAGCAGCTATGTTAATTTTTACATCAATTTTACAATTACGTAATATTCCATCATTAGGTAAAATTATTTGTGCTCCTAAAATCATAGCCCAATCTGGATAATTGGCATAATTAACGTTCACACCTGTATTTACAGGACCTCCAATTGGAGTTGAATAAAGTGAAACGTTTTTTGAAAATCTGCTATAAGCCTTAACCTCATTTACATTGTTTACAATCCAATCTTCTCCATCAAAAGAAGCTCTTATAAAAATTCCCTCTTCTGATTCTTGTAAAAATCTTTCATCAGAAGAATTAAATTTCTTTAATTCCGTATAACTAATATTATTTACATAATCAGTTACAATTCTTAAATTAAATCCATTTAACACTATTTTTTGCTTAAAATGAAGCATAAAAAAGTTACCATTACGACAAAGTTTACTTGCATAGTCAAATTTATCAATATTGATAAATAAATCTTGAGATAATGTAATCACATCACTTGTTGCAGATGCATCTTTATCTTCAAAATATTGATATTGTCTACTACTACCTACTACCAACTTTAATAAAGGTACAGTATTAGATAATTGTAATACTTCTACACCTAATCTATCACCCAAGAAGTTGTTAGCAATAAAATTAGAATATGCATTTGGATTTAAAATAAGAGGTATAAATCCATTACTTACGCTTGATAAATATGCTGTTCTAACAGGCGTAGTAACAAATTGACCGTCTTCATCAAATTGATTTTCATTATAAAAACCAATAGAATCATCTGGCAAAACTAAAAGAGGTGAGTAATCTTTAATGTGTTTGTAACGATACTTAATGTTATAAAGAGTTCCTGTTGAAGCATATACATTTAACGCTATTCTACCATAAGATGAATTGATATTAAAAATCTTTGATTGAACTGCAATTAAATTATTGGAAGATGGATCAGCCTCACAGACAACTTCAATCGAATCAGCATCTGGTGTAATGATTAATTCTTGAACTATGGAGATCAAGCTATCAATATCAGAGAAAAAATCTTCTCCTTCTAAATGTTCCATTGATAATTCAATAGTAGAAGCAACTTGTATACTTGAAATGATTTTAAAATAGTTTCCACTTGATGTGTACAACCTCCAACCATCAAAATCGCCATCTGTAAAAATGGATGAAAAATTATTTGATTTAAACTTTCCACCACTTCCAGCACTAATGGTAATTTTGTTTAATTTCAAATTAATCGTAAATGCAACTGCTGTGAATGCCCAAGCTACTTGTACAATATTTTGAACTTTAGGAGATAATTTATCATCATAAGTAATTTGCTCAACTCCAATTAATGGGTTTCCAATCTTATCTAATTGTGATAAAAAATAGTTTGCATTCGTTTTCCAAATTTCATTTCTCTTATCTTCTATAGAAATGATGCTGCCGTTATTTTTAACTCTCGCAATAAAAAATTCTTGTCCTATATTATGTGCAGGCGCATCAGATGTATTACTAGCAATCAAAGAAACAACACATGAGTCATATTGAAAAATTTTCTTTTCTGCTACAGTAGGAACGTATCCTGGAGTAAATGTTCCAACTACAACTAATTTTAATCCTGTTTCGTTGATAAAATTTCCAGTTAAAGTAGCATTGTTGTTGTCAATTACTTCTTCAACATCATACTCAAAAATATTATTAGTTGCATTACTAAATGCAATACGACTAGGAAAGTTTGGCTGCCCTCTTAGAATTGTTAAAAGTTCAGCATTACCTGATGTACAAACTAAATTTCCAAAAGAGTCAATTGAGAATATGCCATTTTCAACATTCGTAAAAGTATAAGATACTTTAACCCAATACCAGTTATTATCTGCTGGTACTGCTATTTGAGTAGTTAATGGATTATAAATAAAATTTGCTGCATTATCAATTGCTTCTAATTCATTTATCTTAATAGTTAATCCAATATCCTCTTGTACTAATCCATTTATAAACGCCTCATTTTCTTTTTTTACAAGTCCATATTCAACTGAATTTTGAAGTAAAAAATTCTTAAATCCATCTGTAAATATGAATTTGTTAGAACGGTTTAATTCAGCTGCTCCTAAGAAGAGGTTTTCACTATATTTAAGATTGCTCATAATATTTATTTTTTACAAAAATATAAAAATTAATTCAATTCTGATGGAATAAAATTGTCTTTTAAAACAGTATTATATGGTATCAAATATTTTTTTGTTTTCTTTTCAATACTATATTTAGATTCGTTCGCATTATTATTTGTATTCCAAATTTCTAAAAAGTTTGAAACTTGTACAAATCCCTTACTATAAGGAGTTGATAAAATTTGAACTCTAATATCTTGAATGTATAATTTATTGACACTACCATTGAAATTGTCAAATGAAATAACTGGATCAATTGATACTACATGATCTTGAAATACCAAATTATTACCTTTTCCAATATTTGTTTTTTGGACATTTTGAACTTCACTAGTTGTTAATAATTCCCAAAAATTCCACAAAGTAGGTGAGGTTCCTAATGAAATACCAGGTACTGATGAGACAGTTCCTAAATCAGTAATTGTACCATCTATAGGAACATTTCTTTTCGCTCTATAATAATCAGAACCGTATAATACTACTGTTCCATAATCATAAGAAAGTGTTGAATCATAAGGTTGAAAAGAATTTTTTCTATAGATGATTCCTCTCACAAAATAATACTTATTGGCTTTATTTAACGTTACATCTGATAAAAATGTATTTGAAGGCGTTTGATTACTATTATTTACTAAAGTGATAAAATTACCATCCTTATCAAAGGTATTCACTCCAAAGATAATATTTTGATCATGTGTAATATCAGCCTTTACCAAGAACGTAATTTCATAATCTAAATGAGGATTTACAACAATCCTTTTATCAGAAGAAACTAATCCAATTGTTGATCCACCAATTCCAACCGTTTGATTAAAAGGTTCTTGTGATGGATAAATGATTAAAGCTTCTTTTACATGATTAGAATTTGAGTTTGAATTTGATGAAGAATTAGAATCAGACGATTCATAAATTGCAACATAAGGTTCAGAACCAGGTGTAATGCTTAATTGTGATAAGTCTTCAAGATCTTCAATAAAATCTACCACAAACTTATTCATATTCAACCTACCCTCTAATCCTTTATAGAGAGGACTTGAATTATCAAGATTCCATCCTACATGTTCAGGCTTATTTAAATTATAAACAAACTCATCAAAAAGATGATAGCAAATCAATCTTAAATATTCACCATCAACTGGTTTATCATCAGATTTTTTTAAGAAAACTTGTCTTGTACCTCTTTGTCTAATTTCATCATAGAAATAACCTACTAAATATAATAAATCAACCTGAGTTGTATCTGTACAAGCAAACATACCTCTCTGTCTAACATATTCTAAAAGAAGAGTTGGATTATTATAAAAATATTGGAATTCTCTCGCTAAACATACAAACAATGCAAAAAAGTGAGTAACTGCTCTCCAATAATCTATAAAGTCTTTATCTTGAACACCATCACCTGCAGTATTTCTTTCAATATAATTAGGTAAAATTCCCTTCTTATAAAGCTTCTCTAAAACATTTACAGACCAACCAATTGAACAAATATTGTTTAACGGAAAGAAGTTGTTGAAATTAGTATTAGTATAAATGATATCTGGATCTGGTTGTTTAAAAACACCATTCAGAGTAACAGAATTAAATGCTAATTCTTGTGTAGGATCAGTACCAATTCTTTCATATCTATATTCAGCATAAAAGGTATTAGTTGCATTAATTTCAACACCAGCTATGTTGGGAATAGTTAATTCTACAAAAGGAGTCCAAGTAACACCGTCAGTTGAATATCTAAAGGTCTTCTTAAAAGACCTATCAGCATATTCTCCTTCTGTATCATCTGAAAACGATACAAGTGCTATTAAACCTATTAATGGAGCATCAGTTTGAATGTAAATTACATCTCCAATCTCACTCGCTCTATTTTGTATAATCATTGAATAATTGACTTAATTCCTATATAGATACCTTCCAAAATCGCAACCAAACTTACTACTAAAATACCTCCCTTAGCCAAGGTTAATTTTTTATCTTTTTTTTCTTCCTTTTTAATATTATCACTAATCACCTTAGCTTGTCTTTGAATAAAGAGTTCTTGATTTTTATAAATCTGCTCATTATTCTTATCTATAAGAGAATCAATCGCTATAATAGTTTTGTAGTTTTTAATTCTGGAATTAAGCGAATCAACAGTTTCACTACACTTTTCATACTCGTTAGTAAGTCTATTGTAGATACGAATAGTTCCTATTGGAACAGAATAAGAAGTATCATTTGTTTTTGTACTTTTCTGCGTTTCTTGTGAATAAGTCAAAAGATTCAGAATTAGTAAGTTTATCGATAATAATACGATTTTTTTCATATTTCTTATTTATTTTTTCAATATCTTTTTCTTGTTGATCAATTACTTGAAGATAATAATCTTTTTGTGTTTTCAAAAGAGTATTGCCTTCAATCAATAAAATATTTTTATTCTTCAAATCACTCAATTCGAGTTGAAGAGCCACTTTTTCTTGTACCTCTTTTTCAATTTGAGCCTCTTTATAGCGATCATAAAAATAAAATGTGAAAAATATACACACTATTGCTAAAAAGGTATATAAAACGTTTTTCCAGTTCATATTTGCTCTTTATTTTGGTCTTCTTGATTATTTATCAAAGCTCCATAAGCTTTGTTTTTTATATAACTCACAACTTCATTGGCGATTGCTCCTATTGCTAGGATACTTAAAGTTATATAAGGATGATCGTTAGAAATAACCATACTACCACCTACTACAGCAGTAACGGCTTTAATACAATTTCCAATGAGAAGTAATCTATCTATTTTAGTTAATGTTCTTTTTTTCACGGTCTTATAAATCCTTTCATTGATGATATTTTTCTTCCTCCAGGTTTTCTACATACTTCATAACCTTCTCTGGATCCATCATCATTACTATTTCCTTCAATAGTATGAATTATATCACCACTTACTGATTCAACAAATCCTGTATGTCCTTTTCCTCCACCAAAATCCATAATGAATATATCACCTGGTAATGGTGTTTTCACTTTATACTTTATAGGAATCTGATTCCATTGAGCTAATACTCCACCTGTTTTAATAAGTGGAGTATTTGGATTTGATTGTTTACAGCACCAATATACAAATGCCATACACCATGATGCAGGAAATGTAATACCTACAGAAATGAGATATTTTTGCACATGCTCTCCCCAATTACTTCCTTTAGGAATTTCTTCCTTTCCTATTTGCGTTATTGCTATTTGTAAGTGATTCATATTTTCAAATTTTAAATTGATCTTGCAGGATGTGGATATGTATAAGGAGTATATCCTGGTTTAGTTGCACTATGGTACTCTCTATCTACAGCATTGTAATTACCGTCAGGACCAATATCAGAATATATGAAATTTTTCTGTGATGAATTAACAGGAGAAGAAACGTACGGTGTAAATGTATTATTCCATTCCCAAACATCTCCATCTGCAGAAATTATATCAACTCCAGTATTAGAAAGACCTCTCCTTCTTCCACTTATCCATCCAACTTGTTGTAACCAAGGATATGGTAAAGAAGTGGTTTCTGTTTGTCTATATCCAATCATAAAACGATATCCACTACAAATATTATCATGAATTACTCCATCTCCAGATATAGCACCAATACATCTTTCTTGTACGTTACTCATGTTGGCTCCATCTGAAATAGGAGATCCATCTAAAAATTTGCTATTTATAAGATTATTATTATAAATTTCCCAAGCACGAGATCCAAAAGTATTTGTACCATTTCCAGGACCTCTACTATCGTGCGTATCTAAACAATGAGCGTTGGCTACTGCGATATTATTACTTACATCACAATATCTTACAACATGTCTTGAGCCGCCAGCAGTCGCAATTGAATGTCTATGATAATCAAATGTACAATCTTCAATAAAAATAAAATTAGGGCCTCCAAGAGTAAATCCAACATGAGGATACCAATTATTACCTTCACCGTATATAGTCATTCCATAACCAAGACCAAGGCCAGTTGCACCTTTTACATTATGATTAAAATTACAATTATATACAAGTCCACGTGCCAAATAATCTCTATGACGAATTTCTAATCCACCATCTCCAAAATTATAGAAGTCGCAATTAAATACTCTAAAATCAACAGCATTAGTAAATCCAAGACCTCTATCAGCAACCATAGAAAATCCATCAGCACCATTATTTGCACTTGGAATTTTACTTTTTAAAGTAATCCCAGAAAATGTTATACCACAAGGGAAATCACTATTAATAGTATATCTTATCATATACAACCATCCTGTTGAACCATTCCAAATTGTAGCATCAGGAGTAGCTTCAGATCTTTTAAAAACAAGCCCTGTTCCTGGGCCTTTAAAAGATATTCTTTTTGTAGTATTTACTACTCCATTAAAAAGTCTATCTCCAGTGGCCCATGAACTTACATCAATTAAATCTCCATCATTAGCACTTGTATAAGCATTATTGATAGCTGTATAGGCGTCATTACCTATGCCTGGATCCGTTGGTGTTATTACTGCCATTTAAATTAATTATTGAATTACCAAATTTATAAAGCTACCCAAGTTCCTGAGTTATTTGTTACCATAAGCTGATTTGTATCTGTATCAAAAACAACAATACCCGGCTTAGATGTTGTTGGTATTGCTGTTCTTTGAGCTGTTGTCATTCTTGGAAATCCTACCCCCTGTGTTGTTGAAGACATATCCAATAGCTTCACAGAATCAGCATTACCCACACTAATTCCTATACTCGCCAAAGAAAGTCCACCAGGAGAAAGTCTCATTCTTTCATTCGCTGCCGTTGTTTCAACTCCTAAATACCAAGAGTAAACGCGAGTAGAAGTCGTTGCAGGAGAAGGGTCACCTAAGTCCACAGCGAACTTCATCCCTAAGTTATTTGTAATACCTGCTAAATCAGGATATGAAATAGTACCACTGGTAGGATAATTGGTTCCATATTTCTTAATAGAAAACCCAGAACCAATATATAAAACAGACACCGAACTTGTACCGGCATTAGAGTTATTTATAATTACTCCAGATCCACCATTCGTAGAAGTAGCAGCGTACACATATGTTCCATCATAATAAAAATTACCTGACTCACCCCATGTATTTGTTCCTGTAGCATAAACAATTCGCCCTGATGTAGCAGAATTTGGCAATACAAGTGTAGACCAATGATTCACAAATCCAGAACCTTGTGATCTTAAAAATGTTCCTGCTGTTGCAGATCCTGCTAACCTTGCAGGAGATCCTCCAGTTACTGTTGCTGATGCCTGAATAATATCACCTATAGTTGTCATTGGGCTTGTTAGCCAAGGAGCAGTAATCCATGAACCTAATCCATTAGTGTCGCTTCTAAAAATCTTATCAGTTCCTTGAGAACCATCTTGAATTTTTACAGTACCAATTATATGTAATTTAGCATCACCGCTACCGGATCCAGCACCTATAGTAACATTTCCACCAGCATGATAAACAACTCTGTTTAAAAAAGATCCAGCAGCATTATTTTCATACATTGAAAGATTTGTATTGGATCCATTTGTAATAGGAGTCCAGCTCCATCCTACAATTGTTCCACTAGCCGCTGTAGTAGCATCAGAGTTTACAATCCTAAAGCAACTACCACCATTAGTAACCCATATCTCTGCTTTTGATCCAGGAGTTGTAGTTCCTATTCCTAGACGATCATTAAATTCATTATAAACAGATGCTGTCCCTAAGTAAATTTTACCTTTAGATGCATTTGTTGTTGAGCTTAACGTTAATGCATTATTAGCTGCCGTACCTCCAATTACAGATTGACCTCCAGAAACACCAGTAGATAAATTATTAGTAATAGTTCCAGATGTGTTCGTTAAACCAGTAGAAAAAGTATAAGAACTTCCACCGCTTACTGTTGCCCAAGAAACGTTACCACTAGCATCAGACGTTAACACTTTACCTGATGCTTGATTACCATCAATATATTGAAGAATACCTGTACTCTTAATTGCTAATTTTGTAACATTTTGCTTAACAATAGTTAAGAAATTACCTGTTGAAGCTGTATCGTCATTCAAAAGCAACACAGAGCCAGTAGCATCAAATGCATTTAAAGAGAAATTTCTATAAAGAGCTAAAAGATCTGATGTATTATTAGCAGTTAATGATCCAGTTTGTGAAAATAAACCAGCTGTATAAAACTTTGAATTGACGCTTATACCAATACCTGATAAGGTATCAACCATAATACCAGTACTAGATGATCCAGTATTCACCACTTGAATACCAGACATACTTCCGTGAGTATTCGTTACAAGAATACCTCCACCACTAGATGTTATATTTAAACCTAATGCATTATTTGCATTTACTGCAATACCAACTGCACCAGCGCCTAAATTGAGTGAAATTCCACCTATAGCTGTTGTAGAAACTATATCTAACATAGTCGATGGTGCCACAGTTCCAATACCTAATCGACCTGTAGTTGTAAGACGTACTCTTTCAACACTATTTGTTCTAAAAGGGATGTCAAAATTATCAATGGTACCAAACCATTTTTCAGAAGTTACAGTACTTCCATCCAAATTCCATCCAGAAGAAGCTCCAGCGTTTGCCCAAGCAGGGGCTCCACTAACAATAGTTAAAACTTGACCATTTGTACCAACTGCTAATTTACTAAATGAACTTGCACCATAATACAACAAATCACCTGTAGTATAAGTAGAAATGCCTGTACCACCCTGATTTGCTGCTACTACACCTGTTAATTTAGATGCAGCCATTGAAACAATCATCGTATTAGTAACTTTACCAGCACCAATTGCAGTTACCCCCGTATTACTTATAGTTATATCTCCTGTTGGAATTACTAAAGCAGTTGCATTAGAAGCATTTCCTAAATAAATTTGACCACTTGAAAGTGGACCTAATGAAGAAGCTGTAGACCAAATTGCAGTACCTCCTGAAACAGTTAATACTTGTCCATCAGATCCTACTCCTAATTTAACTAAAACATTTCCAGTATCTCCAATAAGCAAATCTCCTTTAGTATAGGTTGCAAATCCAGTACCACCATTTCCTTGAGGAAGAATTCCAGTTACTTTAGATGTTAAATCTATAGTGCTATTAGCAATCATTGAATTGACGATTCCACTGGTAGCAATTGAAAATATTGTACCTGTTAAATTTAAACCTGCACCAGCAGAATACACAGTTCCTCCTCCAGAAGAATAATTCCAAGCACCGCTTGAGTAAAAATATAATCTATTATTAACAGTATCCACAACTAACGGAACTGTTCCAACTTGAGTAGTTGGCGTACCTGTAGGAGCTCCTGGAGCAGAGGAGATATAAACAAACCCATCAGTTGCTGTTGTTCCTAATACACCGCCTGCTATAATGCTTTTTGTAGATGTTAATTTTAAAGTCGTAACTAATGATCTCGCAGCAGATCCAGAAGCTCCTCCACCAGGTGCTATTTGAAATAATAATGAACCTCCATTACCTGATCCAGTTGGTTGTGATCCTGCAATTATAAAATCAACACCACTAGCATTAGTTTGAGCAGTTAATCCAATACTATTACTATTTGGAATAGGTGATGTAACTTGTATTTTAACTGGTCCAAGAGTAGTTGAAGCAGAACTCCATCTTCCTTGACCAATATATAAATTAGATATTAATAATTCACTTCCACCAATTAAAGCTTCGTTACTTTCACTAGCATTGGCAGTTACTCCATAACCAATTACGATGGTATCAGTTACATTTAATAATGGAAATGAAGGATTAAAGAATTTACTATTACCCCCAATTGAAATACTTCTCGAAGGATTAGATAAATTGGCACCTGCAAATAAACCAATACCAATATTATCACTTCCAGTTATAACATTATATATTGAAGAAGTTCCTATACCAAGATTATTAATACCAGTTGTAAGATGAAATAAAGCATCAAATCCAAAAGCATTATTATTATATCCAGTAGTAATATTGTATAATGATCTCATTCCAAAACCATTATTCGCACTAGCACTGCCTGTAATATTACCAGATTGACCTGATTGCATTCCTATAAAATAGCTTGTATTTTCAGGTGCCCAAATAACTTTTCTAACACCAAATGTAGGTAAATTGAGCCAATAACCTAATCTTGATACAACAGTTCCATCATCACTAACAGAAAAGTTTGAAACATCACTTGAATTTACAATATCTACAGCAACTGACGAAATACCACTCTTAACTGTAAATTTTGTACCAGCAGCAGGAGATGTAGTACCAACACTTACACTAGAACCATTATCAAAAATAATTCCAGAAGCTATACCACCTCCAGTTCCTTTAATAACCAAATTGGCACTATATGCCAAAGATGGTATATCTGATACCAAAGCCAACGTTCCTGATTGACTAGGTAAATAAACAGTAGTATTTGTTCCCAATGCAGGATTAGCAAGTAACCCTGTAGTAAATCCTGAATTATTAAAAATGATTTTACGACCTGCAGTAATATTTATATCATTCGCACCAGTAGTATTTCCTAAAGCGAGTGTCTGAGATAATGTTTGAGTTCCACCACTACCTGTAGAAGCTAATAGCTTCCAAGTAGATGATGGTATATCATAATAATAATGCATATAATCATTCTCATTATACCACAACATTTTAATATTTGTTGGTGCTGTAGTACCGGAATGAATAGCTCTTACAAGTCCTAAATTTTTACTAGTCAATGGAGGCATTAATATGTATAAGTTAAATAACCGTCATTATCAATACTATATTTTTCAGTATCTCCTGTATTATTTTGTAAAATCAAATTACCGTTACTATCCACATAACAGTCGATATGAAGTAAATAATTTAACATTTCAATCAACAACTCTCCTTCTATATAAGGAGTTCCATTATCACTACCAACGATATCTGTAATTTTTGCAAATAATATTTCTGGTAGTTCTTCACCAAGATAATACGTCTTAATCGTTATATTATTTCCAATTACAGAAACTGACGTTTGTGTAGGTATTTTCTGAGTAACTGGCATTTTATATATTTCTTAAAACTGTTTGTTGAAAAGAAAAGTCTACATTGGTCGGATAATAAACTGGATTCAATGTTCCTTGAAAAGTATTGATTAATCCACCATTTAAATTTAACATAGCAAATCCCCTTAATCTTGGCAATTTATTTGGATCTGTTGGAATATCTACACGTGGATAAAAGAATTCATCAGGAATGTATTTCATACCTTTTGTATTCTTAGCTATCTGTAATAAATTATCCCATTCTATCTTATCGACTCCTGCATTAAAATATCTAAAATCTGTATATTTGGACATTTTAGTTTGAATGTCAATTCTTACAAGATCTGGATTTGCAGAAGGTAATAATTCACATCTAAATGAAACATCATAAGGTTGCCATTGAATATTAACTAATTCAATTCCGTAAGAATGTTTTCCAAAAGGTCTTAATTCTGACAAACCAAAAAACTTTTCACCTCTAGTGAGGAGTGTATTTATTTCATTAGCGTTTAAATCAATTCCATTTTGAGTTACAATTGCTAATCTTAATTGACCTTTTGAATTTATACCTTGATAATTTAATCTTAGCACATTTGAATTAATCAACATAAAAGCTTGTTCAAGCATTGCAATAGTACCTCTTGCAAGAACATTCGCTCCATCTTTTATTCTTTGTCTGAAATTAATATCATCTTCTAAATCTCTACCACCTGTAGCTTGATATTCATTCACACAATACAAGTGACCTGTAGGAATTGGATTAACTTTGTTGATAGTAGCAGGTTTAACATTTGTTTTCAAACCCACATCAACACTTCTCACTTTTACATAATTATATCCATAATTACTAATAGTGGATGTTTCTTCAATATCAAATTGAATACCATCAGAGGAGATAAAAGTATGTGTTCCTGCTACATATTGAGTACCTGGATTTCCTACTATTCGAATATAAACAGAAGATTGACTTGGTTGAAATCTTGGTGCTATACCATAAGTAATAGCACATTGATCTAATTGAGAGCCTGAGGAATTATCTGGAAATAGTTTAGAGAGAGCTTGAATAATGTCTTTTTCAGCCTTACCTGAAACTTTAGAAATAGCAGCAGCAAAGCCACCAACTACTGAATTATCAGTAATTTTACTAACTTTATCTGTCTTACCGTAAAGAATTTCAAGAACTAACTGCTTTCTTTCTTCACTAGTGCTTGGTACTATTCCTAAACTCACCTTTATTACAATAAAAGGTTACCGAATTTATTTTCGTAAAAATAATAAATTTTCTATAGGAAAGCTATTATTGAGTCGATTTTCTTTAAGCTGATAATGAAATATTTTCAACTGTTCCTAATTGTGACTCAACTTGAAATTCTATAAAAACAGCATCTTGATCTCTATTTATACTATTAATAGAAAATGACTTCACCGTATCATCTGTTCTAAAGATTTGAGTTAATTGTCTAAATAAAATAGGATAATTCAAAGCACTCACATTGCTACCTACTATTAATTTAGGTTCAATTCCTTGATCAGGAAATTCTGGATTATCTCCTTTTCTTAAATAAATAAGGATTTGTATAGTTTGTGCAAACGTTTCTCTAGGAGGAAGAATTTTAAAATCATTATCGACAAATTGTAATTTTTTGTCCAAATCAATACCTAATACTCTTTCTCCAACTGGATTGTCTACAATTGCAGTAATAATGAAGCTATTTAAAGCAAAATTGAAATTCGCTTTGATTAAGAATCCAGCCTGAGATGTATAATCTTCTTCTCTCAAGTCATTTTTCAAAGCTAAATCTACCCAAGTGTTACTCCAATTTGTACTTCCTAATGTTTCTCTACTAATAGATTCTAATGTTTGTCCTTGATTGAAGGGAATTTGTACTTCTGGATTTGGATTAAAATTACCTCTCGAAATAGTACTTCTTAACCACTTAGAAGTATTATCAATCATCATAAGGAGATTATCTATTTTTTCAATTTGTTCTATTAAGATCCACCATTTGTATTCAATAAATGTATTTTTATTTAAAGAAAATACACTAAATAGTTGTTGAATTCCTTCTTTTAGAGTGTTTAATTTTTTAAATGAATTGTTATCCAAATTAGTTATATTGCCCGAATAATAAGAGATAATATTCTTATAATCATTACTCAAAAAATCATCAAAGCTCTTAAAAAAAGCAAAAATAGGAAATTTCGTTAATGTTTGAAATTCTTCTAAAAGATCTGCAGTCAATGCTTCCATTAAATATAATTTTTAAAGCTTTCAATATTATCGATTATATCTGGTATTGCTACGTCTTTAATAGCAGCTTTTATACTATTTCCAAAAGCATTTACTCTATTTTGTATTGCACTAGTTGCGGATAATGCAATTGTCATAGATCTTTGTGTGCGATTTGTAATATCTTCAACTCTCGCCAAAGATTTAAATTGAAAATTATAATTCCAAAGGATATTGTTTTCCTGACTTTGATAAAATTTAAAATTAAGAGCTTTGATCAAATAGCTATTACCAAAGGCTAAGTTGTGGAAATACAAAGCATACGGAAGTCCAGTTTTTTGATCAATAGTATTAGATTTATTAATAATCTTTTCAACCAACTTACAACATCCATAGCCTGTTTTGATTTTACTATTAAATGTAGGAGCATTCTCTCCTATTGTAGGTCTCACAGTTATTGATGCAAAACTAATAGCTTCACTACCTATTAAAAATTTCAATTGCCTACCAAAATTACCCGTCAAACTAATTGTAGACGGATTAAATGTTTGATCATTTAAAATCGTAATACCTCCTGCAGTTTTCTTAATGTTTTGATTTGGAGTTTTTCCTTCATCGAAAGAACTAGGATTTACAGGAAAGATAAAATAATCTTCTGTCTGCTGATTTCCATTAACCAATTCCAATGCAAAAATGTATACTTCAAAGTCATTAGGAAATAATGCATTAAGTGCCTTTTTACCTAGAGAGGTTTGAAGAGCCAAAAAACGATTAAATTCTGATTCTACTGACATTTGAGAAAATTTATATAAAAGTACACAAAATAATTGAAAAATACTAATCTAGTGAAGATTGACCAGATTGAAAATTTTTATATTTCATTTTAATAGCTTTCAATTTAGCTGTTATTTCAACAAACGATGTAACATTAACAGGTACAGTAGATGGATTTCCTGGAGAAGTGATTGTAACAGTTAAAGCTGCGACTGCCTTTGAAAAATCACTCATTATATCTGTAAAGTCTTCAAAAATTCCTTTAAAGGTTTCACTCAACATCATCGGTTCATTTCCATCACCTATATGAAAAGACTTATTTGGTTTTATCTCCATTAAGTCCTCTTTAAAATTCATTTCATTATCAAACTCATCTTTATAAGTAAATCCTTTCGTCTTTTCATACGAAATTGAAGTTACTTTTTTATCTATCTCTTCATCCTTAATAGTTAGAGTTAGTTTTTTTGAATTCGTTAAATTAAAATATTGAGAATCTACTTCAACAGTTCCAGACACTCTAACCTTTAATTTAGAGTCTTTATTCTTATTATATGAAATAATATAAATATCTCCGTTAGTTTCTGTAGTAGATGATGAATTAATGATTATAACACCTTTATTTGCATCAACAAGCACATTACCAACATAGTTTTTATTAGCTCTTTTAAATCCTGTAGTTTCTTTATTAAAATCAATAAATTCATCCGCTTTAGATAAGAGTCCAATAACAATTGGTTGCAACTTTCTTGGTTGATTAATCCATACAAGCATGCTACCTAAACTATCATAATCTTCTGGGAAATCAATAAGATTTAATGCAGACTTAGTAATAAGTACATTATCAATAATACCTCCATTTTCTAAAATAAGAGAAATAGTACCAGTACGTAAACAATGCTGCACATATGATTTCTTATCCTTATCTCTTGGAATTATCACATAACCTATACCAGCACTATCTCGTCGACCTCCTAAGGACTTATTAGATACAGATTTCTTATTATTCATTATTCTTAGCAGCTTGTAAACGTTTTAAAAAGAAATTAAATACCGCTTTATTTACTTTCCAATTAGCCAAAGATCCTTCACTAAAGGAAGAAAAAGAAGAATTTTTATCTTCAAATATTTTTTCATCAATGTCTAATTGACAAATATTGAAATATGACATGAGTTGAGTAGAACCGTCAGAATGTACATAATTAACACCTTTGATGTATTTTTCTATCATACCTCTTGAAACTTGCAAAACAGTTTCTCTATCAATTTCACTTTCACTGATACTGTATGAATTCGAAACTCCATCTACATAAAAAATTTCATTAGTACTTTTAAGTCTTACAAAAGTTCCTCTTTTTATTCTTCTATCTCCATTGATACGAAGAGTACCCATTCTTGTAAATGGTAAATAGCAATGAGATTCGATCATATATTTCAAATCATATACTGCCTGCTTGATAAAATAAGCATTCGATAATTCTTTTTTCTTATCCAAAACTGGAGAATAAGGAATATAAGAAGTTGTTAAATCTAAAGGTTTACTTCCAAAAATATCAGCAAATTCTTCAAAATATATAGCTCTCAAATATGCGAATGCCATAGTGGATTGTACTCCTTGAGTCAAATTGGCCAAGCTTAACTTATACCAAGAATATACCTCTCTTGAGTATACTAAAGTATCTCCTAACACATCTTTCTCTTCAATATCAATAATTAAATTTTGATTAATGAAGGATAGAGAACTATTTACTGTTTCAGTGTCTAATTTGATTCCAGCTCTTGTAGCTTCTTGAGTGACTTGTTTATTTATTGGATCATATCTATCATACAACACTCTACCTTCTAACATGGATAAAATACTTTCTCGATCAAAAGGTTTCTTTCTCGCTATAAAATAGAATTGACTTCCATAAGTATCAGTTAAAAATTCACAAAATGGATCTTGACAAACTTTTCTAATAGCATTCAATAAAGAACCGTTTTCATTACCTATACTAGGATCTACAAGTCTTCTATCTTTTACACTATCATCAATAACTAACTTAATGATTTGCCATATACCTTGCATTGGTCGTAATTGTTCAGAAGAAACAGTATTTTGATTAATACTTTGCTCTTCTACAATCAAATTATAGATATCATTAAATATATTTTGTTCATCAATGCTTAATTCATCAAATAATTTAATTGCAATATTTAAAAACAATTTGTGTCCTTGAGAAACAGTAATCGTATAATCTGATTTAATTTTATCAAGCGTTGTTTGACTAAAGAGAAGATCTTTTCCTATATCATCAAACGCTTCATTAGATTGAAATTGCTTCAAATAAGTATCTAATTCAGAAATAATAGATGCAATCGACACAACTTTATTATTGAATATTTGATGTTTTCTTTTTAATAATACACGAGATAAATTTGAAAATAAAATCAAATTATTATTCACTATTTCTATCGAGTCAAGACTATCATTCAAATCTTGCAAACTAGAAATAACAGAATACTCTCTTATATTTTTTACTGTTTGATTCTGATCTTTAGTCCAATATTTATCGAAAATAATAAATTTATTATCTAATGAATCAGGAATGCGATCTTTATAAACTACGTTATCAATTACATAATTCCAAGATTTAATTCTTTGACCTACAACTGTAATAGATTTGTTATCAATTAATTGAATCAAAAAACTATTAATGATATTATATATACTTATATTTGTACCTACAAGATTATTTTTCTCTCTAATCTTACCAATCCTCTCAAGTATCTTTTCTTTCTTGTCTGCAATCTTCTGCAACTGTTCATCAACTGATTGAGATTGTTCATTTACTAATTGATAAAAACTCGATCTTTTATCAACCACTACAGATGATGATTTATTTAGTAATACTGATCCATAAGAATCAAATAAACTAGAAGGACATATTTCAATCTCCCCTAAATTATTCATTATGAATTGAAGCGTTTTACCTATTGATCTATTACCTCCTTGAAAGCGATTTTTTATTTCTCCATTAAATCTTAATAGTCGATTATTTGTTGCACCAGTATTAGCAAATATACCACTATCTGTAAATTGATTAGGATAAAAATAAACACCGTCTTCAATCAACAATTTAACTAAATCTCTACCTACAATAGAAGTAGAGCAGTCCAAACTTTCAAAATTAGTAGATGTACTACAAACATCAATAAGACCGATCATATCAAAAATTTGATCAGGTAATTTATCTAAAGAGATGATTTCTAATTCATCCAAAAACTTTCTATCATATTCTAATTCTAATTTTTCAAATTTAATAAATACAACATCATTTTCTTGAAAGGCTTTATCGAAAAACAAATTGCTTCTTTTCAACTCATTATTTTCAACATAATGAATATGGCCACTATTTACATAGTACTTATTAGCACCTTTAGAATTTTGTTGTGAATTTTCTTTTAATGTCCAACTTTTACTATTCGATCCACTACTTTTTAATTCAGATACAATTGGAGCAACAGAGATGTTAAAATTGCCTCCATTTTCAAAATTAGAAGTATTTAAAGATGTTATATATGGTGTAATATTAACAATTTGATGCTCATAAACTGTTTCATTAGAAAGCGGTAAAATATCTTTAATAGATAAAGATCTACTCCAAACCCATACAGATATGTGTGGATAAATTTCTTGAACAGTTCCTTTAAACTCAGTTCCTTTATTTGGAGTAAAAACTCTTTGATATCCTTTATCACTTAATAGTCTTACAAGCTCTTTTGCTAAAAAGCTTTCAAAGTCAATAGTCTTTACGATTTGATTCGTTTCATTTATCAAAACAGAACGATCCACCTTTATAATAGGTAAATTCAAAACTGTACCCATTTTTATAGGCAAGCTAGTATATGGAGAATTGTCGACTTCTTGTTCTTGTATAGTTGTGTTTTGAATAGTAGTAGTATTAGTTGTAGTTGCTGTACTTTCTTTTTGCTTTAAAGCATTCACATAACCATTACTATTTACAATATAGTAATTTCTACAATCAAAGTGTACAACATCATTTTCAACATCATCAAACGTTCCACCCCATTTTAATTTTAGCTGATTAGAAATAGCAATAATACCCTCATCAATCCATTCTTGTTTAGATGAAGACTTATCTAAATTCAAATCACTATCTTCTTTATGTCTTAATTTAATATCAATAGCCAATCCTACCATATGATAGGAGAAATCAGATTTACTATTACCTTTTTTAATCTGCTGTCTTTGCTCTTGTAAGGTGCGTGTTGAATTATTAATTTCAACTAAGTAATCAGTTGTAGTTTCGATTAAATAAATAAATTTTTGAAATAATAATTTTACATCATCATTAAATAATTTATCCAGCAATCTTTTATTACTTTGCGTTAAAGCATGATTAATAAATGTTAAATCTAACTTAAAAGCAGCTTGTAATGCAGTAGCATTTTTAGGTTTTACATAATCTTCTAATACAATAGTAGAAGATAAATTAACATTAGAATTGCTTACAATAGCATTATTTGTATTTGCAGTAGTAGCACTAATTATATCTAAAGAAGTTTTACGATAACTTTTAATTTGCTGTATTAAACTTGAATATTGATTCAATTCACTTACAGAATAATGGGCAATTAAATTATCTAAATTATAATTAGAATTTTCGTCTTGATAATTTAAAAGATCAACAATATTTAATCCAACACCTAATGATTCAGATTCTGAAACAAAACTACCTAAATCTGAAATAGAAGGATTATTGTGTGTATAGATGTGATAATTTTCTTTTTTATTCATTATACAAATCGTTGATTTGATCACTCCTTTTCGGAACAGTAAACATTGCTGGAATCATTCCCATTTCTCTTGCAAAATTAGTTGCAGCATCTTTTATTACATCAACTGTTTGCTTGATTCCTTCTGATAAACCATTAAATGTACCTCTTAAATATTTATCAGACATTTCTGCAGCTTCTCTATCTTTTCTTGATGTTGAGTCTACAGCTCTATTTGTCAAACCAAGTATAGATTCAATATCTTCAGTTCCTCCTTTAAAATTGCCAAAAATATTAGGATTCTTTCTTCTTGCTTCAACTAAACGACGTGAAGTACTAGCTCCAAGTCCTAAATTTTGTTGAACTGATAACATTAAATTTTCACCACCACCAGTTTCACGTTCTAATTGTTTTAGAAGTCCTTCTAAATATCCTTCTTGACCAATACCTTTTTCTTGCGCTTCAAGTGTTTGAAAATAACTCATACCTGGCTTTAATCCACTTAATACACCAAAACTACGAGCTTTTTGAAAATCATTACCAGGATTTGTTAATGCATTATTAATAGAAAGCATTCGTTGACCTCCTAAAACGGGATCTGCAAATGTTCCTCCTATACTTCTTAATGCTCCTACAACGCCAGCGTTTTGTTTTAAACTTATATTTTCAGATTGACTAATCAATTGATTTGTTAATTGAGAAGTTTGAGTTAATATTTCTGAAAATCTAGTCTGATCTTTTCTTAATTCTGGATTTGCATTAAGTGCATAAGATACCACTTTAAGTAAATCTGCATTATTTGAAGTAGAACGTATATCCTTAACAAGTTGATTAATAAGTTGAGGAGAAAAAGATAGACCTCTCTCTAATAAACTTGATTGATTACCATATTTATCATAACCTCCTGCAAAACCAGATGAAGGAATTAAATTTGCTGCAGATTCAGTATTTTCTCTAGTAGAAAAACCAATATGATTATTACCTCCAATTCTTAATCCACCATATCCAGTTAATGCACGTAATCTCTTTACTCCTGTTCCTACAGCATATTGTTCTTCAAAATTTCTTTGACTCGCCTTGCTTAAAACATCTCCAACAAAAGGAACTCCTCCTAATAAAGAATTAAAAGCTTGTTCTCCAGTAGAAGCACTTGCAATTGTACTTAATGTAGAACCAATTTTTTGAACAATACCTGCAGCCAATGTGCCTGCAAATACTTGTCCAAATATTCCTCTATCTTTTCCTTCACCTCCTGACATTGTCTTTTGAAACATAAGTTTCTCAACTTGTTCAGGAGTCATGTCTTTGAAGTTATTCTTTTCAGCAGCTTTAATGCGATCTTTAACACCTTGCTTATCATACTGAACTTCTTGTCTCCAAAGTGATTTTTGAGATTGATAACGATCTTCTTCTAATCTTAATTTTTTAGCTGTTTCTTTTTCAACTTTCTCAGTACGACTATTTTGTCTTTTTGTCTCGTTTAAAAGCTCTTTAAGAGTTTCTAAGACAGTTGTGGAGTCAGATAGATCATTTTTAACTCTATTAACTCTCTCTTCATATTTTGCTCTTTCTCGAGGAGTTCTTGCTGCTGCTAATAAAGATTCTTGCTCTTTAAGAATAGCATTACCAGTTTTTTGTTCTAAACGAGCCTTTTTTTCAAGTTCTCTGACTTGTTTTTCTATATAAGCAGTCTGTTCCTTTAAATTAGTAGAATACTCCTTAGATTTAGGTAAAATGCTACTATAGATTTGGTTTGCTTTTTGAGCAACATTATTATCCTGAGCAGTAAAAATAATTTTCTTTTCTGTACTCATTATCTTAATCTAAAGTTTTTAAGCATTTTTTCAACAGCTTCTGGATCTTCTTGTTGTTCTTTTAAGAATTTTCCAGTCTTATTATAATCTTCTAAATTAGAAATATGTGCATCGTATTCTTTTTGTAATCTATTCATCATTTTATCTTCTAAAATATCAAGATAGATATCAACTTGATTTGCTTCTAAATGAGCTTTGGAACCAAAAGGAATATTATATTTCTTTCGATATAACCGATCAAATTTAAATTTGAGATTCCAATCAATTAGAAATTCTTCAAGATTTTCAACTGATATTTGATTATCAGCTTTCATAAATTTATTCTGATTTTTTCTCTTCTTTCAATTCTTCTTGTTTAGGTTCTGTAGAAAGAACGGTTTCCCACTCATCTAACCAAGGTACAATTTGCTCAATATAAGCTTTTACCAACACCTTACTTGATAACATATCAAGCTCAGATAAACTCGCAACCTTCAAATCTTCCTTCAATTTAGGACATAATATTGTCATAAAGGCAATCATATCAATAGTATATTTTGCCCATTGAGATGAAGTTTCGTAGTTTCCAGACAAAGCTCCATAAGTATCTCTACTCAATCTTACTTTTGTTGATTGAAGCTCAATATATTGACCATTATTTGGAAAAGTGATTTTGTATTCATTTTCAAGAACTGAAAATGTAATTGATTTTTCAGGTGTTTTCATAACGATTTATTTTTTATAAAGATAATAAAAAAGAGAGTTAATAACCAAATATTAAACTCTCTTTCATGTTTATATCGTTGTGATCTATTATGGATTCATTACAATAGCATCTAAATACGTAAAGGATTGATTTCTACCAGAAACTCCTCCTTCATCAATATTAATATTTTCTCCTTCAATCAAGCAACGACTAATGATTGCGTACGGAGATAATTTAGGAACGATTAAACCTGTTGGACTCAAGATGTCTCCAACTTTTTTATAAAAGTCAAGTTGAACTCCAGTATTATCAAGTACTAATTGATCTTCCAAATTTGGTTGATTGTTACCTATGATGATTTGAGATCTTGCATTACCAACTCCCACATCTCTACGCAAAGCTCCTGGAATTCCAGATTGCTTAAAATCAATTTCAAAAAATGAACAAGTCAAACTGCCACTCCATTCAGTAACTACTGCTTCCGAAGGCATAATGGTACCAAGTCCTCTTACAGGAATTCTACGATAGTTTTCACTTACCGTAATATTTCTCATATAACCTACAGGTTGGCCTTTAACCTTAATTATAGCTATTCCAGCGTGTAATATATCCATGGATTATAAATTATTTTTTCTTTTAACGAATATTAATTAAACTATTTATTACAATCCAACTAAGAATCCTGTAAAGAATAAGAAGGAAATTTCACTATTTGCTACAAATTTGTAACTAATGAAGAAACCATCTTGTTGACGAGTTACAACGATTTCACTGAAATCTAAGATCAATGAAGGCTTTTTAGTCTTCAAATAACCAACCAACCAGTTTTCAACATCTTGCTCACTTAAACTTCCTCTATTGACACCGTTAGGTTGTTTCAACAATTGTTGTTTTGCATTAACAATAATTTCTTTGTTTAATTGTCGTGCAATACGTTTAATTTGTTTAGAAGATGTAGTACTATTATCATTAATCAAATAATCATTATCTTGAAGAGTGTTAATTCCTTTAATGATATCGTAAGTACTACCATCTAAACGAGTTATTAAAACTCCAGAATCCAAAGCTAATTCAGCTTCTTTATCTGTCAATGTATGAGTCATACCATCAAAATCCAAATTTTTAAATGTAATTGGAGTTTGCGGCTCTAATCCAGCTTCTCTTGCCATCATGGCAGCAGTATGATAAAGAACATTATATGTTCTTAATCCTTGTTGAGATTGTTTAAAAATTCCACCATGTACTAAAGAAACTGAATCATTATTAAATGCTTGTGCTGCAGCAATGGATACTGATCTAAAATCATTAACATCATTACCACCACCAATATATAATTCAGGTTTAAACTTACTTTCATTAACAATATGATCTAAAATGGACATATTGTTAGTTGAAGTTGCATTTGCGCCATATTGATCAGATAAAATGAAATTAATATCTGAATCAATTACAGCTTCTAAAACAGAAGCAAGTAAAGCAGGATCGCCATAAGTTTCAGTCCCACCTGATGCTAAATTATAATTTTTGTAGTAATTTAAATCTTCTGGTGCTAAATCTCCAGTACCAATAATGGTTGAATTAACTAATTTAAAACTTTTATTGAATAAATAATCAATACGCATCCAATCAATCAATTCTTGAATATTAGATACCTCAGGAGATTTTGCTACAACTGTAGCGATAGAGTTTGCTTCACTAATTCCATCAAAAGGAAGAGAGTTTTGATCTAATCCTTTATATGTACCTCTATAAAAGGTTAAAACAAATTTTGTAGGATCAATAACTCCAGCAGACATTTTACCTGCAAATCCTTTTGTTAAATTGCCACTAACCAGAGTACCATTACCAATCAATCCTTCATCAGTTACAGCAATTGTTAAAGAACTTCCTGACGGCTGTCCTGAAACTGATGCATCTGTATCATCAAAATCATATTGAATAACTGCACCTGTAGTAGTTGCTGCTTTAATAAAGGAAATTTTCGATACTCCATTATATCCTACACCACCTGGTCGAAATAGCGGCTGTCCTAACAGCCAATGAATACCACCTTTTTGAAAATCTCTATAATCTCCAATATTGTCGAATTCATAGATTGAATCTTTACCGCTTGAAAATTGACCAGCAACGCCAGCTCCTCCACCCCAACCAGCTCCAGAGCCTGTATCGATGATTAATACATTACCATAAGGTAATGCAATTGGTGGATTCTTCATACCTGATTTTATGGTCGAGTAAGCTCCTGGGATTTTAACAATTTTCCCATTAAATACAAATGATGTAGGCATTATCTAATTCAGAATTGAATTACCGAGTGTAGTTATATTTTAGTAAAAATACAAAAATCTTCTTTATAAAAAAAATAATTTTAAAAATATTTTATATGCTAGTTGAAATATCAGGATCAATTGGTTGTGAATCAACGCCTGCTAAATTAAATGGTAATAATTGATTCAAAAATAAATCAAAAGCTTGCACATTATATTCAAAATCCAATCCAATACCTCTTGCATATACATTAATAGGTACAATATCTTGACTCAAGGTAATATCACTACCAGACAATTTAATACATTCAAGTCCACTTTGATTCAAATGTTCTGTTAATGAGATCAACGTATTTCTTACAACATGATAAATTAAAACGACTTCATTTGAATTATCACTAGTACATACTAATTGATATCTTGAATTAAATCTTCTGTTAAAAGTCCTTCTATAAGAAGTTTGTTGTTGATCGTAAAAATAATCATTGAATCCTTCACCTATTCCAATAGTATTATTCTTTTCCATTTCTGATGGAATAGTAATATGTAATGTTGGAATAGAAGCTCTTTCTGCATTAAAGAATAAATTCACATCTAAATAACGAGGATTATCATCTTGAATAAGAAACACTGTTTTTGCTTGCTCAAACAAATTATACCTTTGTAAAGCATTATCAACTGTTACTAAATATAAAATACTTTTCGTTTCATCACCTGCAGCTAAACAATCTGCATGATCTTTTCTAAGATGATTGAAAAGATTTCTAAACGAATTGAGTAATATTATTTCAGGAGCTTTTATCATTTATTTTTACAATTATCAAAGTGCCATTTTTGCATTAAATTTGATACTACTGATTTAACAGTACAATGAGGACAAGATATTTCTTTTCTATTTAAAAGTTTAGTTTGCTTTATTTTATCAATGTGCTCTTTAGATAATTTTATACCTTTTCGAGATGTATAGTTTTTCTTTTTCCATCTCTTACCCTTGTTCCAAGCAATATGACCTTTTTTAGCCAAACTCATTTTTAATCTAGTTTCATCAGTTGCTGAAACTCTTTTCTTACGAACAAGAGATCTTTTTGTATTTTTCTTTCCTTTGTTTTTACTAACCTTACCTAAATTAGCCAATCTTATCTTCTCTTTCGTTTCTTGAGAAACAATTCTAACTCTACCTCCTAACTGTAAATTTAAACCATGTTTAGTTTCAAAAGTATCATAAAATTTCATCCAATAAACTTCGCGCTCATTTAATTTCTCTTTGTCGCACTCTTCTACAATTTCAAATTTGCAATTTTCAATTCCATGCTTTACTATACAATTATATAATTTTAACTGAGATTTACAATTCCAATATCTTTGATAAGTGTTAAATCTTTTATCGATATCTATAGATTGACCTATGTATATGTAATCACCAATAGTTATTTTATAAATGCCAATTTTAATCATCACTCAAGTCCGAAATATTTCAAGGCATTATTCATTGAGTCCTCTAATACAACTTGCATTTTCATTTCAAATTGTTCAAATGCCTTTTCAGCAAAATTTCCAGCATCAATACCAGGATGAGTCCAACTATTACTATCAGATTTATCACTCACTCTTCTAAAAGAAGAGTAGGTGGTTTGTCCAGTAATAGGTGAAGTTTGTTTTGAAATACCTTCATAAATACTATTCTTGTGTTGATATTCTTCAAACAATTTTGACTTTGGTAAAGAAATTGCTGTGAATCCAGGACGAACACGTTTTTGATTTAATTCTGATGGAATTTCACCTTTAGAAACACCTTTACTTCTAAGAGAAGTTGGATCTACATCTTGTTTTTTTACAATATTATAGATCTGTTGTGGCATTACTGTTGTAAAATTCTCTTGAAGAGAGCCAGGAGTTCCAATTGAAAACGGAACTGTTAAATACCATCCAGAACCATTCTTTTTTTGTTTTGCTTTATCAGACTTCTTAAAATACTCTTTCATATCAAAGGCAGAAGCGCCTTCTTCAAGCATTTTAATCAACTTATCCTTACTATAATCAAGTATTACAGCTCCTGACAAACGACCTTCATCAACAACTTTTAAATTCGCCACATATCTGGAGCGAGTAGAATGTAAAGATTGTAATGCTTTATTTTCCCATTCGATAGCAAACGCTGCAGTAACATTTTTAATAGCTAAATCCATAATCTCTTCAACCTCTTTTTTAGAGATATTAAAATTATCTAAAATGTCCTGTTGATTTATTTCGATAGGAATTAACATACAATTTTCGCAGGATTAAATGGATCTATATCACTAACAGGAATAGAATTGTCTAAAAGTCTCGTATTGTCAAAATTTTGTTGATCTAATACATAATGTACTCTTCTTGCTATTCCATGAATAGGTAAATCAACTGGTTTTTCATTTTCACCTCTAAGAAAGAATTGAATCGTTTCTCTAGGAAGATCTAAAACATGATATTGAGGAGCATGTTGATATCTTATAGTAATAGAACAATCCAACTGTTGTGCAGAGGTATCTGTAAAATTAGCAGCTGTTAAAAAAATAATTTTGTTTTCAATATATGTATAATCTATACCATATACTAATGGAGTTAATTTTTGTTGTGTATCTCTGAAAACACCAATATATTTGATTTGTTTAATTGGATAAACAGTATTGAAGTAAAAAACACCATTATATCTTTTCAAAAAACAAACTTGACTGTAAATACTATTACCATCTAAAATAGTAATTCTATCCATAAACCCCAACTCATCTTGAGATAAACAGGTAAGAGAAACTGTACCTACATTTGTTTCAGACCACTGTTTGTATTTTGTAGACAAGTTGATTGAATGACTCATCATTCGAGTTTCAGTTGGATTAATAAAGATCCAACCAGTACCTCCACAATTTTTACAATTAGATTGTTGATTTACAGCAGGACTAACACAGGAACATTTTAAAGCAGATTCTTTAATAACTTTATGACCTTTTTGCCAAATAAGTCCTTCAAACGAATCCTTTTTAAAATCTACCTGAGGATTACTTGATCCTAATGGTGCTGATGTTGGTATTACAGTTTTTGCCATTTATGCTACTCCCCAAGAAAATCCACGATAAGTACCTTTAGCATTTTCCAATTTTCTATTCATATCTTCTACGTAGGCCTTAATACGTGCTAAATAGTAGTTATTAGTAGAAATAGATTGACTCAATCCATCTATTGATAATGAAGACGAGCCAACACCTGGAATGCCTATAGTATTGTTTCCAGCAATATATAATAAACTAATAGCTGTCAAAATACCAATTAAATGAATAATATCTGCAGGAATTTTATCGAATCCAGTTGTATAAGTTGCTTTCCAATAATTAGGAATTATTCCAGCATTTAAATAACCTAAATTAGGCAATATTCCTGCATAAATTACTGAATTAGTTATTGCTCCAGTATTACCTGCAGGTACCATATAAATAGATCTATGATATAGTTCATCATTCGATTCTTGTTTACTTGATAACCATTCTTTAGGATACTCTGCTTGTTTAGTTGTATTCAAAAAACCTTCTAACTTTAAAGGACATACAACCATATAATTAGTCTTTATGAATCCCCAATGTCTCCATTCATCATTATTGAACTCTAAATTTTCACTATAAACTTGTCTAAAGAGTTTAATTGATAAATAGTTTTCAACTTCCCTTTGTGCTGCTCTAATCTGAAATTCGTAATCATCATCAGACATTTTGGCCAATGATGAAGTATTAGTAATATCTGATAAGAAAACACTTTTTATTTCTTGTGGAGAATATACTAATCCGTTATTTTTAGAAAAGGGTGCCTTAAAGGATATTGTTGGCATTATAGTTTACTAATTAAGTAATTAACAACGTCAGATTTTTTTGTTAAGCCTTTCACTTCCTCTTCTGGATATGCAGTTAATAAATCTTCCAATTCAGTTTGAGAAAGTGTTTTCAATTTCGCTCTCATTTCTTTCGGATCCGTTTTAGGAAGTTCATCTTTTTCAGTTAATGAAATTCTAATTCCAAAATCAAGGGCTAACAATTGATCAACTTTATCCTCATCGACCTCAATTGTATTTTCATTACTGAATTGAGTATCACCAATTAAAGGAAGAGTGATTAATTTACCTTTTGTTTTCGCATCTTTTGAATACAAAGTTATTTTTTCCATAATTACGATTTTTAATTTTATGAGTTAAATTTAAGAATTTATATTGAGTTTATTACTATTTTTGATCGCTTTTATTTTTAGTTTAATCAATCTTTTCTTTTCTAATAAAGCTTTAATATCCAAATTAGGATTTTTTAAACAGTTATCAAAATGAACTGATTTCAAACTACCTATATTTTTACTTGTATAGTCACAATGAGGACATTTGATGAGTTTTCGTTTAGAAAGAGCTTCTTGATATCTTTTAATTACTTCAGGTTTCTTACGTGCTTCACTTATAGATTTAGACATCTTCTCTCTAGTTTCAATAGAATGAGGTTTTTCTATTTTACGTCTTTCCCAAGCCTTACTTAGATTTCGTTTATGTTTTATAGTAACTTTTCTACCTAATGTACTTCCTGCTATTTTACAGATATTATAGTGTGGTTTTAAAGTATCAAGATAGTACTGTTCTCGCTCAATTAACTTAGTTTTGTCTTCAATTTCTTCAAGAATTTCAAAAACAAAATTTTCTTCTCCATATTTGTTAAATGCATTTTGAAGTTTTGAATTATCATGATCATTTCTTATAAGAGAATAAAAATGAGTATTCCTTCTTCTTTCTAATATTACTGCACTACCAATGTAGAATTGGTTAGTAATAATATTGGTTATTTTATAAATACCTGATTTCATATAAAAATAATAACCCTATACCTTTTATGATATAGGGTTAAAATTACATTTTAATTAACTATTAAGCTACTAATGTTTTCGCACAATTGATGTAGCGCACCATTTTCTTGGGCACATAGAGCTGCGGCGTGGCAAAGTAGAAAGTGATAAATCTACGTGACATACTGATCACAGCAAGATCTAACTTGGATACTGGTGCTAATTCTTTCAAAGAAAGAACGTCGTCAGACATTTCAGTCAAGAATGCTTGTTCTGTATCTGGCAAGAAACGACCTCTATCGCGTACAAATCCTGCAGCAGCTCCATCATATCCAGCAGCTACTTGAGGAGCAGATACTGAGAAGATTGGGTAGAAAGTTCCAGTTGAACCAACACCTGGTTTAGTACGGTAGATTTTAAATCCTGTTGCATCGTATGCACCAGCAGTTGCAGTGAAATTCAAATCAATTGAATTTGCTAAAGTGATAGTGATATCAGCAGCACCTAAAAGTGTCAAAGCAGATTCACCATAACGATTTACAGCACTTACTGCATAACGTACTGTTCCAGTTTCACCAGTTACAAATTTAGCTAATGTATCAGAAGCCAACGCAGGATTAGTTCCAGCAGTTGGAGCTGCAGGCGCTTTTGGATCTGCAGTTGCAGTTGCAATTACTTTACCTGGATCAGCTTTCATGAATTTATCACTCATCAAAGAAACATCACCCATAGTAGTTGCAATCGCTTTTACATCAGTACCGATGATACCTCTGTAAGCTTTATCAGCATTCTGCAAGATACGTTGATCATCAAAATAATCTTTCGCTAACGCTGAAATAACTGTTGGAGGAGCAAATAAATCACTTACACTACCATAATTATCATCAATGTTTACTGCTCCATCTTCAACGTGAGTTTGTTTCAAAGATTTACCACGTAAATCAATTACTGTGTTTGAAGTGAAGTATTGCTCCAAGGTAGAGTATAGGTATCCTACAGATGTACCAACAGAAGCGTGTTGTTTGTAAAGAGAATTCCACTCTTCTGGAATAATATCAGCGTCCGCTTTGGTTAAAGCAACATCTGCTTTACGGCGAATCCACATTGTTTTATTCTCAACTTCTTTACGCATTGCGTCTACGTAAGATTTTACCATTTGTGCTTGCATTGTAACTTCTCCAGTAATTTGGATATATTTTACAATTTCAGCACGTCTTACATATTTAGAATCTTCCGTATCGGAAAGTTCACCTTCACGATAGAAACCACCACGGTTAATACCATAAGATTCAAGTTGTAAGAACTCTTCTACTGTATTATATGCTGTTAATTTAGGCATACGATTCAATAGTTTGATATCTTGAGTACGATACTCAAGTAATTTTAATGTAGTCTCTAAAGATTCAACTTTAAGAGGTTCCATCGTTAATGACTGGTTAGTCGTATCACGTCCTGTGATATTACCAGCCTGCATAGCTTTCAAAAGCTCCATCGCACCTTCTTGCTGACCGCCAAGGAAGCCTTCTTGATAATCTTGTAAACCTTTCATTTGTCTATTTGTTTTTTATTTTAAATACCGATTATCAATGAATTCTTTTACTCTGTAACAATTTCGATTCCGTGATTTTTAAGAATCAAAAGATCTTGAGATTTATGAATTTTTCCTGTCAATTCAACGTCTTGAGCAATACCTGCAAGATTTTCATCAAATTTTTCACCTTTCATAATTCCTGATTTATCAAGAAGTACTGCTTTTAGATTTTTGCGATCTAAAGGATTGTTGATGTTGAATTTAGTTGTTGTACTGTTAGAAGAATTACTTTGCTCACCAGTAGCATTGAAAGGTCTATCAGTATATGATTTACTAATGAAAGATTTTGGACCATTGGATTGTTTAGAAATCACTTCTAATTTATCTTCCAACCCTTTCTTTTCAAGATTGATCGTTTCAACAGATTTTTTCAAATTTTCATTTTCTTCATGTTGATTAGCAATCACTTTAGTAATTGCATCAATTTTTTCAACATAAGGAGCCAATGCTGACTTGATAATATTAGCTACTTCACCTTTACTCAAACCATCTGCTTTAGGACTTGCATTTAGAGCTTTAGTAATTACTGCTTCTCCAAAGCCTTTTTTGATCAATGTATTTTTGATTTCTTCATCAGTTTTACCTTCAGATTTCATCACTTTACATTTTTCACCAGCTTTTTCAACCATTTCTTTTTCATCTTCATCTTCTGTATCAGAATCTTCTGATTTTGAAATGGTAGTTGAAGTTACTGGAGTTGTTGCTGCCGCTGCTGCTGCTCCTTCTGCAGATTCTGCTTCTTTAGCCAAACCTAGAATTTGGAAGGCTTTACTAAGCGTTTCATCTGTAATCTTTTTCTCTTTATTTTCCATTGTACTTATTTTTTCAATTATTTGATAAACCGATTTTGCCTTCTCAATCTCTATTTCAGGAAAGTGCTTACGTATTTCTTCAAAGATTTCACTTTTTTTCAATTCTTTTTTAGCACCTTCTATACTTTCTTTAGAAGTCACGCCATCTCCATCTGCAGCAGTCATAGCTTTTTGTGTTTCTTCATCAAACTCTTCTTCTTCACTATCAATTTCTCCTTTAAGGATATCTGCCCAAGTTCTTCCATTGATAGGAACTGGACAAAGAGCAGCGCCAGAAATCTTAGCTTTAAGAATTTTATTATATAAAGGACTATTTTTGTCCTCAGAAGCTCTTTTAATTACTTTGCCTTCTACAGAAATACCTAATTTATTTCCTGATGGAGAATTATGTAAGGCTTTCATTAAAGTATAAGTTGCTTTGGCAGCAGGTACTTCTGGATAAAGATATCCTTCAATATAAAGTTCATTATTTGCAGTAATTTCCTTTTTGGTAGTTTCGCCTATAATGGTGGAAGGATCTTTTGAAGAAGCATGATTCCAATTAATCCAAAGAGATTCACGCAAATCAAATGCGCTTGGATCTAAAGATTCATCTTGAGAATCTTCATCAGACGTTGAAGCGATGCCTTTAAACATCATTACTTCTTGACCTTTACTATCTGAGGCCTTTACTAATTCTGCAGGAAGAAAAAATTTAAACTTATCGTTTGCCATGAGCAATACTACCGAACGGCAGTAATTTATTTTCAATAAATACGATTATCAGGAATAATTTCGGTAAAATTAAAATTAAAAAACTAACAAGACAACTTTTTTGTTAATTATTTTTAAATTTACTATCTAAAATTTTATTTAAGCGATCAATATCAATATCTTCTTCTACTAATCCCATTTTTTCAAGCTTTACTTTAGCCACATTTTGTGCTTCATCTCTACTTGATGTACCTACAAATCTTGATTTTTTTACTTTACTATAATATTCTTTAACTAATTTGTTCTTCAAACTATCTCTTTGCTTTGTTGATTCTGAAAGCTCTTTAGTGATAGATTCTAAATCGTTGGTTAATTCAGCATGCTTCATAGTATTATACTCATGCAACTTAGCTTTGTTAGCTTTAGTACCATCCTCTTCATTTACATACGAATCTGTTTCTTTATCGTATTTAAAATCTTTTCCATGATACTCATGTGCTTTATGACCTTTTAAACTATCTTTATTTCCTTCTTCTTCTTCTCTTCGTGCAATTTCTTGATGTGCTTGTGTTCTAATGGTAGGATCAGGATGTTCTTTAATTACACGCTCTAAATTTTCATGAGAAGTGTTCTTTGCGTGCTTAGCAAGTTCTTTTAATTCTTGCTTAGTAGTCCATTTTTGTTCTGCTTTTTCAACAACTAAACTTTTTGGTTTAAAGAGGTCATTTAATACATCTTTAAGATCAAAAATCAAAGGAAGTTGTTCCATCTCATCCCAATTAACAAACTTCCAATTCAAATGTTCATTTGCATCTAAAATGATTTCAGGAAATTCTGTTAAGTAAAATCTATAATAATGAATCTCACCATTATTTATTTTTCTTTCACAAACTTTTTCTATACTATAGAGATTAATACCAATTTCCTCTACTACTTCTCTTAAAACTGCCTGATCTGGACTTTCTCCAATTTCAACTTTTCCTCCAGGCAAACTCCAACAATCAGGACAAAAATCGTCCATAGGAGTACGTCTAAGTAAAAGAATTCGTCCTTCTGCATCAAAAATACATGCATCAGCATATACTTGATAAGGAGTCTTGAGTTCTTTTTCTCTCTTCTCTAATTCATCTAATCCTTCATAAAACTCAGAGGCATCGATTATTCCTTCATCAAAGAAATCTCTTAAAGACTGTTTGTCTGTCTCAATTTGATTTTGCAATTCTGCAGGAGTCAAAGAATTGGAAGTATCAACTTTGCGAGCTCTGGCTAATACTTCCGTTATCTTGTCTAAATAAGGTTTTAAAAATGAAGTGATACTACTCATTAGTTTCAATATCTTTTCCTTCCAAAATGTGAGAAACACGACCAGCAATTAAAATTGTAGCAAATTCATTTAAGCATTTTTTACAAACTAAAATTTCTTCTGCTGACATTTCAAAATTCTCAACATCCTTAGCTTGTTCAATTCTAAAGAATAAAGCGAATCTTTCTACCTTATCAGCAGTCGCCATATTTTGAGAATTTGCTAAAAGCACTTGAGTTAGTTGTTTTCTAACGGTTAGAATTTCATTAGGAGTTTCTTTGGAAGCAACTATTTCTTGACCATTTCCATCTTTTAAAAATTCTTCTTTCCCAGAAATAGAATCTCTAATAATCACAAATGCTTCTTTTGTAGCATTAAAAGGTTTGCCATCTAGTCCTAAAATTTGTTTGTTTAAATTGATTTTTGCCATCGCGAATTTTGTTTTTTTTGATAAAAGTAAGAATTTATTTTAAATACTAATAATTTATTTTAATTAAAAATTTCCAATTTCATCTTTCTCTTCCTTAGCTCTTCTTAGTATACTTTTAAACTTTTCCCAAATATCTACTTTGGTGGCCGCTTTAATATTTTCTCTAATAGATAACAATTCTACACCAACCAAAAACATAGTCCAAGTTTTAGTTGGAAACAAATCAACGGTTGTAAATATTTTAACAACCTCCCCTAATAAATATTTATCTAAAATAAAAATTAATATTATTGAACCTAAATATAAAACCATTTTGGATATAGTTCGACTAAGTTTTCTTGAAGAAAATTTTTCCTTGGTCTTAAAAACTTTATAAATACCTGATATTGTATCAATACATATTACTAAACCAATTACTATTAATAGTGGTTTAATAGGAGCTATAAATGCTATTACAACTGATAAAAGTATTCTAATCTTTTCTTTAAATAATAATCCTAACTCTTTCAATCCCATAACTACTCTACTTTA
>ERZ724505.29-NODE-29-length-89302-cov-5.810515_pt1 | contig 89302 bp, 89 predicted proteins | sample MGYA00376038_ERZ724505 | MGnify/ENA primary metagenome ERZ724505 (study PRJEB28724, sample SAMN07190884) | wastewater metagenome | isolation source: effluent of sewage treatment plant in Hong Hong | place: Hong Kong | collected 2016-03-17 ... | reverse complement strand
AATCCCGGTGGCGGTACGGATAGCACGTATTCATCGTTTTCATGGCCTGGCGTTTGATTCGTCGTCCAGAAAAAATTTCTGTAGGCCTTTGACCAGGCAAACGAGCTGGTAGATTTGGCCTTTTTATACTGAAGAGATTGAACCCTGAGAGTGAGTGCGCCGGATGCCGCCTGCCAACTTAGGTTCCCCGCTGCTGCCAGTGGATGAGGAGCTAAAAGAGCAACGGAGCCGCTCTCTGCTCGCAATTGTTTCGATTTTGAAGAAATAGATACGAGAGCATAGCCTTTCGGTGCAATGGTCATCGATTCTAAAGACACAAAGCTGCCGGTTTGTGTCTGCACTTTCCAGCCACATAAGGGTGCTGGCAATTCCGAATCATTATGCAATTCTATCCATCCGTCCTGAGCAGGCTTGCCAGTGTAAATAGGCTTGAGCTCTGTGATGGTAATACCCGTAAAAGTCTGCGGCTGACAGGTTTGCGCCGCGGCAACTTGAGAGAGCTTTGCTTTCGCAGGAGCGGTAAGTGGTTTTGCACCACCACCCGACTCTAGAACACGTGTTTCCAGTGTGCGTTCTATCGTAGTACCACAGTAAGTACTGATGGTCACTTTGATCGTATGGAAGCCAAGATTTCGAATACTATGAGATGGAGGATTGCAGCTGTCGCTCAAAAATCCATCGGAAAAATCCCAGTGGCATGTTGCACTTTTTATCGAGTCGCTATCACTTGTAAGCCCAAGATTAAGGGATACTTTCTCATAGTTTTCTCTACTGCCCGATTGGATTATTATCTGCGGATCAATATCCTCCGTGGTATTGGCACTCGCTTCTGTCGGCTTGCACAGTGCTCGAGGAAGGTCGGCTGAACGTATTCTTCCGGCACTCACACCTTGTGGAATGTGGCTGTAGGAAAATGTATCGATAAGAAGTCCTGTTGCATCGTAGAGCGAAAGAGTTGCTCCACTATTACTCAAGATCAATCCTGTCTGGGTACGCCGTAATGATGCAAAAGACTGAGGCGCAAGAACTACCGATCCAAATATGAACTTCTTTGTTGAGTGACTCATGGCAATAGACCAACCTGTGATGTCGACCGTACCTGTCTCTGTGTTGGCAATTTCTACCCACTCACGCTCGGTATCGGTTCCAACCGGATCCGGAAGGATTTCGCTTATAAAGATGCCTGGCAGATTTTTTATCTCAGTACCTGTACCGGCAGATATACCACCGGCAGCTGCAAAAGATTGCAGCAGAACATGATACGTCGAGGCTGGCGCTGAAATAATGACTGGCACACTGATGGTCGCTTGAGTTGCCGGCAGCATTTGAGAAAACAGCTGCTGAGAACCGCTAAAGACGGTGATTTTTTGCCCTGACAGATCATCGGCACTGCTTGGCTGCCACCCAATTAATATGGCGCCACTCGTCAAATAGCCATGTAGAAAAGTGGCTTCGGATGGAGCGGGTGGTGGCGGAGGCCCGAATTCTGGAGGATCGGATCCGTCATTGGGAAAACCCGGGGTGCCAAAAATAGGCGGACCTGGATCGAATCCTCGTGTTGTCGTTGCCGTTTTCCAATTAGCTTTATCGGTTCCACTCATGTCCAGGTGCAGTCGTTGCATGCTGGCTTTTGCGCCGCTTCCAGACGGGTTATCGCCGGCAAACGGCACGCCTACGCCATCATCCACCTCATCCATAAGAGCGCCACTGGCATTGCGCAGGCGCAGCAGCAGTTTGCTATTGGGAAGCGAGATAGCGGTACTTGTGATAGCTGCCTCTGCTGCCAGGCGTGATTGATCCGCATGCCAATTGGCAATAACGAGGTATTGGCCGGACCCTATAGTGGCGCCGGTCGCAAAGCGCGCGATGACCTTTTCTACTCCTTTAGAGTCCAGAGAAGTAACAGTCCACTGACTGATTAACGTAGGGTGATCTGGCGAGAGCAGGCAATCAGCATCGGAGCTCTGACACGGTGTGCCAGCGATTTCCAGCCATTCATCGGCGGTTGATCTATCGGATCCCATCCACATGACTTCGGTGATGACAGCATTGGCATGCACAGGAAATGGCAGACAGAAGGCAAAAAACAAACCAATGAGAACTATATTTTTCATGGTTCCATAGAATCATTGATCGTTCTTCCGGAAAATGCCTATCGATACTGATCAGAAGCCAAAAAATGACCTTTTAGGCTAGTTGTACACTATTTTTTTGTTCTGTCATACAGCAGAACACACATACTCTTTTACCATGATTTTTACTAAATTCAGCCGATTCATTTTTGTCTTGCTTCAGGGCTCGCTCAATATTTGATCAATAAATATTGACTGAGAATGAGCGTCTTCTCTCGCATTGAAAAAAAAATTACTGTACAGTCGCGCTGTTATTGTCACTTCTTGTCCTGGTTTGGATCGTGTTTCACCTATGCATTCCTGCAACTTTCATCTCCGCTACTCCCACACTCCTGCTCTTGCAGAAGTTTTAGCGGTACAGGAAATCTGAAACACCTTTCCATCGCAACAATAGAAGTGCAATTTGTATTTATTGCCCACTTTGTTTTATGCCTATCGAACTCATCTACATGTTTTTAATCGGCCTTGCCGGTCTGCTGCTTGGACTTCTCGTCGGCTGGTTCTGGTTCAGTCAGGGGAAGAAGATCAGCAGCGCACTTCAGGCCGAAATCAATCAAAAAGAACATCAACTGCAGGATCTGAACGTCAAGATGATTGAAGTGCGCAGCGGCATGAAGACTGCTGAAGCAGAGGCGAGAGCGCAAGCCAAAGAAATTCTTACCGCAGCCAAAATCAGCGCACAGGAGCAGGAAATCAAAATCCAGAAAGATGCGGCTCGCATAGAAGAGAAGGAAAAGCAGCTCGACCGAAAAGTGACCGAAGTGGAAAATCAGCGCAAAAAACTGGAAAATCAGATGGAAGATGTCAAACAGATGCAGGAAGAACTGAAAGCCTCCACACAGAAGCATCGCGAAGCGCTGGAACAGGTTGCCAAGCTGACACAAGAAGAAGCGAAGCAGCAAATTTCTGCCGAACTGGAAAAAGAATTCTCCGGCTATTTTGCCAACCAGATCAAGGAGCTCAAAAAGGAGGCTCAGGAAGAAGTGGAAGAGAAATCCAAGAACCTGCTGGCCGAAGCGATTCACCGCTACGCATCGGAAGTCGCATCGGAGTCCACAACAACCGTTGTCCAGTTGCCGTCCGACGAAGTAAAAGGAAAGATCATTGGGAAGGAAGGTCGCAATATTATCGCCTTCGAATCCGCAACAGGTGTGGATGTGATTATCGATGACACGCCGGGCGCGATTGTCATTTCCGGTTACGACCTGGTCCGTCGCTATGTTGCCAAGCTGTCGATGGAGAAATTGATCGAGGACGGCCGGATTCAGCCGGCTCGTATCGAAGAAGTTGTTAATAAGGTAAAAGAGGATGTCGCAAAGATGATGCTGGAATTCGGCAAGCGGGCAGTCGAAGAACTCGGAATCGCTGGCTACCCGCAGGACTTGCTCAAAATCATCGGTCGCCTGCGCTTTCGTACCAGTTACGGCCAGAACATTCTCAAGCACTCGGTTGAAATGGCGCACATGGGCCGCATGATGGCCGAAGAGATCGGTGCCGATGCCAAAATTGTCGTGGAAGGCTGTCTGCTGCACGATATCGGCAAGGCCCTCGACCACGAAGTCGCCGGTACGCACGTGGAAATCGGAGTGGAAATCGCCAAGCGCTTCAAAGTACGACCCGAAGTGATCCACTGTATAGCGGCTCACCACGAAGATATTCCCATCGCTTCTGCTGAGGCATTCATTGTTGCTGCTGCAGACGCTGTCTCCGGCGCCCGCCCAGGCTCTCGCCGCGAATCCATGGAAGCGTACATCAAGCGCCTCACTGATCTTGAAAACGCCGCCAAGAGCTTCGACGGCATTTCCAAGGCTTACGCCATCTCCGCCGGTCGTGAAATACGTGTATTCGTGGATGCCGGTAAAGTGGATGACTTGCAGCAGCAGAAACTGGCCAAAGACATTGCCAGGAAAATCGAAGGCGAACTGACGTATCCGGGTGTGATCCGCGTGAACGTGATTCGTGAAAGAAGAGTGGAAGAGACAGCTAAATAGGAATGAATAATTGACAATGTACAATTGACAATGAATGTAAGCGCGGGAAACCGCGCTTATTTTTTGCTGTCACTGAACAACCTTTCTACTTCCTAACTTCTACTAATCGTTTCTTAAATAACGAGATCAATTGTCAATTGTACATTTTCGTCGCTCCAGATTCTCTTCCACCTGCGCAGAGCGAGTATTGACTCGCCTCTTCTTCTTCTCTAGACTATTTTGGCTTTGATAGATACGATGCATCGGACTTACGATTCTCGTATAGCATTTACACACTTCTTTTTCCCCTACCACTATGGCAGATCAGAAGAAATTTGACCGCTCGAAGACTCACGTAAACGTGGGCACGATCGGCCACGTCGACCACGGTAAGACGACACTTACTGCAGCTCTTTCTATTAACTTCTCTCCGGAAGGTGAAAAGAAGGCATACGATCAGATCGATAACGCGCCAGAAGAAAAGGCACGCGGCATCACGATCAACACCGCTCACGTTGAGTACGAATCCGAAAAGCGTCACTACGCACACGTGGACTGTCCTGGTCACGCCGACTACGTCAAGAACATGATCACAGGTGCTGCTCAAATGGATGCAGCTATCCTCGTTGTATCTGCTGCCGACGGCCCGATGCCACAGACTCGTGAGCACATCCTGCTCGCTCGTCAGGTGAACGTTCCATACATTGTTGTCTTCATGAACAAGATCGACATGGTGAAGGATCCGGAACTCGTCGACCTCGTTGAAATGGAAATCCGCGAACTTCTCACGAAGTACGGCTTCCCAGGTGACACCACTCCGATTATCAAGGGTTCCGCCCTCAAGGCTGTCGAAGGCGACGCTGAAAACATCGGCAAGCTCAAGGAGCTCCTCAACACACTCGACACGTACGTCCCGGATCCTAAGCGCGAAGTAGACAAGCCATTCCTTATGTCTGTGGAAGATGTCTTCTCCATCAAGGGTCGCGGTACTGTTGCAACCGGTCGTATTGAGCAGGGTAAGGTGAACATCAACGACGAAGTAGAAATCGTCGGTATCAAGGAGACTCGCAAAACTGTCATTACCGGTGTGGAAATGTTCCACAAGCAGCTGGATTCCGGTATGGCCGGAGACAACGCCGGTCTTCTCCTCCGCGGTATTGAGCGCGAGGATATCGAGCGCGGTCAGGTGTTGGCCAAGCCAGGCTCCATCAAGCCACACACTGAATTCGAGGCTGAGGTGTACATCCTGACAAAGGAGGAAGGTGGTCGCCACACTCCATTCTTCAAGGGTTACAAGCCACAGTTCTACATCCGCACTACGGACGTAACCGGTGCTGTCGTCCTCCCGGACGGCGTAGAAATGGTGATGCCAGGTGACAACGTCAAGTTCAATGTCACTCTTGGGGCTCCAGTCGCTATCGACGTTGGTACACGCTTCGCTATCCGCGAAGGTGGCCGTACAGTCGGAGCCGGAGTCGTCACAAAAATCAGCAAATAATACACTGGCGGTACAGACAGATAATTATCTGTCTGTACCGCCATTTAATCCCCCAGTTCTTTCCCACCATCTCCCATGAGCGCAGTCACAAAGAAAAAAGTTACCAAGCACGAAGACGATATGTCGTCCGAAGACAACAAGAAGCCAAAGGCTTCTCGTGCCGCAAAACCTGACAAAGCCAAGGGAGAGGAAACAACATCTGCCAAGGCAGACACATCATCCAAAATTAAAGGAATCCGCATTCGCCTGAGTGCTTTTGATTATAACGTCCTGGACGAAACCAGCATGAAGATTGTCGACACAGCAATCCGCACTGGTGCCGTTGTTCACGGTCCTATTCCCCTGCCAACGAAGATCAAAAAGTTCACGGTCAACCGATCGACATTCGTTCACAAGGACGCACGCGATCAGTTTGAAATGCGCATTCACCGCCGCTTGATCGACTTGAACGAAACAACTCTCAAGACCGTCGATGCTCTCCAGAACCTCAGCTTGCCATCTGGTGTGAACATCGAGATCAAGATGGGGTAATCGAGGTGGTAGCTTCTTAGCTGATTAACTTTTTAGGATACTGTTTTTGATTTGTGCCTGAAGAAAGCATTTGTCGCATTTTAAAGGGAGGACAAAAGGTCAAAGCATCGACTATCGGCCTTCTACTACTCCTAGAACCAGTCAGTGCCGCCATTCTTGCTATGCTGCTACTCTTACTCTCCGGGACGCTACGTCGCGGTCCCGAAGGGAAGCCTTTGGGTCTGTGGATATATTTCTTTCCTCTGAGTCTTTTGTTTCTTTTGAGTCCTTACTTCTTCCAGCCTTTTACTTTGAGCGCCTCTTTCGCCGCATTCTGCTCAGCTTTCTGCTTGGTGTTACCAGCGCCAGTGGCGATTTGCTCGTCGCCGATAAAGACGGCGCAGGTAAAGGTTTTAAGGTGATCCGGGCCTGTTTCGTCGATGGTATCGTAGGTAGGCGTGATGCCTGTTTTTTCCTGCGCCATTTCCTGCAATAAACTCTTTTCATCCTTGTGCTTTCCCTGTGCCAGGAGATTTTTTAAGTGAACCAGAATGAACTGATGGACGAATGTCTTTGCCACTTCCAACCCTTGATCCAAGTAGGTCGCACCGATAAAAGCTTCGACAGCATCGGCGAGAGTGGAATCTTTCATGCGGCCACCGGAGGCCTCTTCGCCACGGCTCATGAAAATGTATTCCCCCAGCTTCAGTTCGTGCGCTACTTGCGACAAATGATTGCCTTGGACGAGTGCCGAGCGCCAGTTGGTCAACTCGCCTTCCGGCTTGTCGCTAACATGAAACAAGTACTCCGTTGTGATCATTTGCAAGACTGCATCACCTAAAAACTCCAGGCGCTCGTTATGGCCATGGCGACCGCGTTCGTGCATGGCTGACCGGTGCGTAAGCGCTTGAGCCAACAGGTTTTTATTGTGAAAGTGCACACCGGTTGTTTTCTCGAGCCCGGTAAACGATGTCGGATTGGCCATGGGGGAATGATAGACGGATACCGGATAAATTCCAAGATACAAGATACGAATGACAAAAAAGCACAAAGAACCAAATTCTAAATACGAGACAAATGCGAGTTTGAAAATTAGAATTTCGAGATTGTCTAGGATTTGATTCTTTGATCTTCGTTCTTTAAATCTAAATTTTCTTCGGGTGCGCCAATGCATTCAGCACACCATTCACGAACTTGGCACTTTCTGCCGTTCCGTACTCTTTGGCAATTTCGATTGCTTCGTTCATGACAACAGGTGCCGGTGCATCATTGCCAAACAGCAGTTCGTAAGCGCCTATGAGGAGAATGCAACGCGTAATAGGATCCATGCGATCCAGCGGCCATTCTGGGGCGCAGGTCGTGATGGACAATTCGATTTCGTCTTTCCTGGCGTGGACACCTTTGAGCAGCTTCAGAGCGAATTCTTCGTCGGCTTCGTTGCCGTCGTCATCTGCATGCTTCATATCACGTGCAAAAACCTCCAGCTCTTGTTCGTCGCGCATGCTCATTTCAAACAACGTCTGCATGGTGACAATGCGAGCGGTGTGGCGACGGGATGGCATAGAGCTGTGTGAAGAGAGCTATAGCGTAGCGCTTTCTTACAGTGAAGAGAAGATCTCACGAATACCGAATTGCGAATCACGAATTACGCTTGTCGTACTTCGTACTTCCAGATTCGTACGTCGCTTACGCTTTAATCGTTGTGATCTTGTCCAAAGCCTTGCGACCCTTGTTCTTCTGGATTGCAGGTCCGCTGTAGGGCGAATTGGCCTTGTCCTTGAGTCTGCGTACTTCGTTGGTAACGAACGTCGCGTGACGACGTCGACCACGATCTTTGGATAGCCGCTTTTTGGGGGTAGGTTTCTTTGACATGAGGGCCAAATAGTAGAGGCTGGATTGATTGCTGTAAAGGGAAAAAAGAGGATACGACGGTAAGACGATGAGAGGAATAAAGCAATGCAACGGCCAAAAACCGCCATTCTCAACAAATCAACAAAATCATTCGCTTGCCTCTCAAGCTTTCCCTACCGCCTGCGACCGCTGATCGCCAGCATGAAGCGGGCGATGTAGAGAAACAGATTGAAAATATCGAGATACAGGCTGAGAGCCAGCATAAACGGCGATGCGCCACGTGCAGCCATGGTTTGGATACGCTGAATGTCGTAGGCGGTGTAGAGCGAGAAAACAATGATCCCGAAGCCCGAGACAAACACATCGGTTATTCCCGTGCGTAGAAACGGTACAAACAGCTGAATGAGACTGAAAAATACGAGTCCCAGCAGCGAGAAGAACAAAAAGCGACTGAACATGCCCAAATTCCACTTGGTGGTGTAGGCAAACACGCCGGCTGCCGTGCTCATGAGAGCCGTAGAAATGGCTGCATTGAGCAATATAGACGCGCCATTCACGTAGGCATCGGTCACAGACAGGATGAACGGCGTGATGGTAAGGCCTGAAAAGAGCGGAAAAAGCCCAAAAAGCAGGTAGTTGAGGGGGGAAATGTTCATCCACGCACGCGAGGAGACAATCAGCAGCAGTTCAATCATCAAAAGTCCCATCATCCAGCCGGATGTGAGAATGGGCAGAGCAAAGGTCATGCCGGCATATATACCCACAAAAGTGAGTCCCAGAGCCAATGAAAACAGGAAATACACCTGCGATAAAGCTGAACGGTCGAGTATGATTGCCGATGAGCGTGGAGAGGAAAAAGTGGACATACGTGCATCCTATGGTTTCTGGCAGCCATCGCAAGTTGTTTCTCCACATTTTTTATGCTATAATAGTTAGATTTTATGGTATCCAGACGCCACCTTCCGGCAATTTCCCTTCTGGCACTGCTGCTGTGCGTGCCGCAGTATGCGGCAGCCGCAGCCGGAGCACAGGAACTGGCCGCGTTTATTCAGCTGCATATTATCGAGAATGCACTGGTTATTTTTGAGCCTGTGGCCATCCTGTTCCTGTTTTACTACGGTTACCGTATGGTACTGGATTCGGATAACGACAACGCTCTGGGTGATGCGGCAAAGTCGTTCATTTACGTGCTGATCGGCTTCGGGATTATCGCGCTCACCGGATCAATCGCCCTGTCCCTGCAAACGTCGAATCTGTCACCGATTTTCGGAAGCGGAGGCGGCATCGATCAGCTGCTGCTGTTCATTTCCACTGCAGCCGGAGGCGCTTTCACGCTGGTGCTCACCATTTCCGGACTGCGCCTCGTCGCGTCGCAGGGAGAGAGCGGCGAAGCTGACAAGCTGAAGAAAACCATGGCAATGCACATCGGCGGCGTTGTCCTGATGCTCATTTCGCGCGGTATCGTTCTGTCTGTCACGCAAAAGGATACAAAATACATTCTGGATGAAATGGCCGGATTCATACAATTCGTGCTGGGTATTATCGGCATCATGTCCGTACTGGCCATGGTGGCCGCCGGCATTCTGCTGATTGTCTCGGTGGACGAAGGACTGAAAGACCGCGCCAAGAAAACGGTGGTCGGAACCATTGTCACCCTCGTCGTTGTCATCGCCAGCTACAGCATGATTGCCTTCCTGTTCATCTGATGCGCGTACAAAAAATCCCATTCCGGCTGCTGCTACAGGCCTGTGCAATGGCCGGTGCCATGCTGATTCCTGCCCTTGCGCAAGCGGCAACGCCGGGTGCCACCCAGATTACCCTGCTTATCGGCGAACTGTTTGACCTGGCCAACGGCACCGTGTTCAAGGTAGCGGTACTCATGCTTGTCATCGCCTCGATCAGGCTGATTATCACCAGCGACGAAGGCTCGATGGATAAGGCCAAAAAAGCCATTAACGCCGTTGTGGCCGGACTGATTTTCATCACACTTTCCGGACCGCTGGAACAGATTCTGTTTCAGATGAACGGCATTGATGCAGCGCGCGCCGAACTGCTCAACAGCGAAGCGGTGGGCCTGGGCAAATGGCTGTCATCGATGGCGGCAATGGGCGGTATCGCCATCATTGTCATTGGCGCATTTCGGGCGATCGGCAGCTTCGGGGACGAGAACTCGTATGCCGTTGTCCGCACCACGATTTTCCATGTCATTCTTGGCATGCTGGTGATCTCTCTTGGATACGCGATAAAAATCGCCTTCTTCAACAACAGCCCGAATCTGCTGGTCAATCTCATCCTCGGCCGCGTCGCGCTGGTGCTTGGCATGATGACGCTGATTGCCATGTGTATCGTGATCTACGCCGGCATTCGCATGGTAACGAATTTCGGCAATGAAGACGCTTTCACAGGCGCACGTTCGCTCATCATCCGGGCAATGACCGGGCTGCTGCTGATCGGTATCAGCTTTGTCCTGACAGAAATCGTCGTCACAACATTGTAAGACGAGCTTGCAGCTTCTTGGCTACTTAGCTTTTTAGGGGAATGATATTTTTATAGCGTAGAAATATCGGGAGAGGGATTCTTCCCGCGGTGATCGATAATACTGTTCGTATAACAATCAATCACCTCTCTTGTTTCTGCAACGTCGTGTGTGCGGATGAACGTGGCGCCATGTTGCAGGGCGATCTTTGTGGCGTCGAGTGTAGCTGGCAAGCGCTTGGATGCAGGGAGATTGTCGGGGCCAGCCAGGAAGGATTTGCGCGAGGGACTCACAAATACCGGCGCCAGATCGGCGAATGCTTCGAGGTGATAGAGAATCTCAAACGAATACGACGGCGTGCCCGAGACAAACCAGCCAAGACCCGGGTCGACGATGATGCGCGACCGATCAATCCCCTGCTTTAACGCGATATTGATGCGATCGCTGAGAAACGCATGAATCGTTTCGATGACATCGTCATACTGCTGGTCATTCCTGGTCGTCCGGGCCGTTGTGTCTTTGCTGTACATAAGTACATATGGACACTGATGCTTTGCAATCACCGAGAACATCTGCGGATCAAATCTGCCTGCTGAAATATCGTTGATCATATCGATGCCAGATTCCAATGCGTATTCCGCAACCTGCGCTTTCCATGTATCGAGCGAGAGCCACGCAGCCGGAAATTCTTTGCGCAGAGCGCTGATGATGGGCAACACGCGCGAAAGTTCTTCGTCGGCCGATACATCAGCTGAACCGGGACCGGTGGATTCGCCACCAATGTCGATGATATCGACACCTTGAGTAATCATTTCTTTGGCGCGTCTCACTGCCTGCTCCTCATTCATCCACTTGCCGCCATCGACAAACGAATCCGGCGTAATATTCAGAATACCGATGACAAGCGCTCGCTTTGAGCAATCGAGCAGCTTGCTGCCGGAGCGGAAAATAACGGTGGGCATGGATGCACGGCAAAGTATGATGACACATTCGATGCGAATTTCTGACGGAATTATACACAGAAAATTGTGAGGTCATGCTACAATCCAGTCATGCGCATTCCGTTCCTCCCGTGGCGTAAAAAGAAGGAAATTCTCCCGGTGAAGAAAACGATGAAAAAAGTGGTGGTAGGACTCATAATCGGCGGAGCAATCGGTTCGATTATCGGCAAAAAGCTGCTGGAAGACAGACATGCCCGTCATGTGGAAAAAGAGGATACGAAAGATTAAGACGGATGCAACGAATTAATTGACAATCAATTTAATATATTTCAAGATGCATTACTGTTCTTTGACAATATCTCCCTATCCACCCTCTTTTACAGGGAGTGCACCAGCACGACCGAGAGGCGTTTCCACATTTTCGCGGCTGACCCGTTCATCTGCGAGTGGGGCGCAGATGAAAGAGGATGCCGTGGGGAGGAACAATGGCACTGAACGACGATAATCTGCTGGGGCTGCTCAGCCACATTGCAACGGCGGGAAACATATCTGTTTCAAAGCTTGCTGCGGATCAATATACGTTCCGCATCGACGAAGAAGCGAAGGAAACTTCCCATCCTTTTGCCATCAAATTCGGATTCAACGACAGCAAAGTACGTATTACGATCTATCTCAACCCACTCAGAAAAAAGGAGCCAGAAAACAGAATCAACGGTGTACGACTCAATCTGACGCAACGGGGAGAGGAAACAATGTTCACAGATTCACATGGGTACACATGGAGAACAGATACTCCGCCAACTTCCAAGCGCTCCTTGATGGGATCCGTCTACCTGGAAAAGGGCGCAATCATCTTCGTAGAAGATGGAGACCGGCCCGTTATTTTTACGCTCGTCAGTAGTACCACTTCTTAAATTGCTCCAGCTATGGAGCGATACTACCGCCTCCCCACGGCGGTTTTTTTGTGCCTCATCCGGCCTGCGGGCCACCTTCTCCCGATGGGGGAGAAGGATGATAGAGCTTGTATGAAATGACTTATGCTTGGAATATTTTTGCCTATTCGTAATTCGTAATTCGTAATTCGTAATTCGTATCCCCAATCGCTCTCTCTACCTCTTTGATTGTCTCCTCAATCTTCCCTTCGCGATTGATAATCTGGACATCGGTGAGTGCGGCGAAGGCGAGTTCTTTCTGCATGCTTTCGATGCGACGTTTGAGTTCTTCGTCCGCAATCGGTGCGCGTTTGATAATGCGTGCGATGAGCTGCTGCTCGTTTTCGGGCAGGATGAAAATCGTTTGTAGCTTGTATTTGGCACCATCGCCAAAATAGCGCGTATCTTTGCGCAGAGATTCAAAACCCTGCACGTCTACTTCTCGCACGACAGTCTTGCCCTGCTCAATTGCCGGAATAATTTCGTCGTACAATGTGCCGTAGCGCGCGCCTTTGTGCACCTGCGCCCATTCCAAAAACTTTTCCTGATTGATCCAATCGGTAAATTCTTCTTCGGATACAAAGTGGTAGAGATCGTCACCTTCGCGCTCGCGACGTGCACGCGTGGTCGCCGAGCGCGGAAACACAAACTCCGGATGACGCGACCGCAGCGTTTTTAAAATGACACTTTTCCCCACCCCGCTCGGGCCGATTATCAAAACAAGTTTTCCAGGAGACATGCGGGGGTATGGTAGCGGGAAATCGAGTGAAGCTGAATGTGAAATAAAAAGGTATTGTGGGTAAAGCGGGTGATGAAGTACTGATCTGCGAGGAATGAGTACAGAGAATACTCACCTTACCCGCCGTACGCGCCTTACCCTCAAAGGCCTTTTCCCCTACCACCCACCCTGACGTACGCTTGCAATCCTCCCCCGTTTCTGATACAATATTCTGTTCGATCTTTAAAAAACACCGACTCCCCACCCTTTCCCCAAGAGCCGGGAGAACCATGCGGCGCCGCTACCGGGTAGCGCCTTAGTGTCCTCCCTGCTCTTTGATCTCTTTTGACCAAAGAGTCCCTCGCGCGCCAAATCAGCGGGCAGAGGGAACCCAACAAACACACACGAGCGTCTCCTGCTACAAACGGAGAGGCGGCACCGACCTTCGGGCATCCAACAAACACACAAAGCGCAGCAGCCGCGCATTCAGGCTGTAAAAAGGCGTAGGGAGTCCAGAGCGCCTGGTCGACGCTTTGAACGCTCAGAGCCTCCGGTTTTGAGCACGACAGGCATTCGGTTAAGAGATCTACTCGCAAAGTGGATCTCCCAACCGGATGCCTGTTTTTTTACGCCCCTCACCCCCGGCCCCCCTTCTTGCCTCAGTAAAAGAGGGAGCTCGCGGTTGGAAATTGCTACATTCCCTGATATTTTTTGCCATCTCTCCATGTATGAAGAACAGGATTTCTTAAAATTATTTCGAAATTTTAAGATAATAATCCCACAGCGCACTCACATCTTTCCTGATTGAAGATGCCCTCTGTTTGAGCGTGGAGAGAGGTTGGAGGTGACGGTTACCGCACCAATTTTTTCGAGTCTGTTATGGGCGCTGCCGGCTTGGCCCAGGATACATGCTGGCTGTCGAGGGCCGAAACAAATGATTGCCAGACAAGCGGACCGCATGTCGGGCAATGCGCAGGCAGATGGAATGACGCCGTCACTACCGGCACAAAATATGTCGGCAGACGCCCGTCGGGATCCTGAACAAACAGATAGGCAAGACCGGTATCGGAGACCGGCACTTTTTGCTGGGTACCTTTCTCAAAATTGAAGGGCGCATGGTTGCCGCCTGTCTGCACAGCGGTCTGCAAAGAAGAGGCCGAGGCCGTAGTGTAGTCGGACTGCGCCAGCACGTTGTCGCTGAACTGACGCAGGGTAAGCTGCTGAGGCGAAAGTGACGGCAACGTCAGTCGTACACTCACAACGCCGACCGGTCTTGCCACTGCGTCGATCACAGGCTTGCCATGCACCACCATCGGCCACACCACGTCCACCGACGCGCTTGCAAGGCCGCCTGAAACCGTGAGTGGACGAAGAACGATCGGCTGGCCGTGGACTTCCGGCTGAATCCCCAATCCATAGGCAAACTCCTGCGCAGCCGCAATCAGATCTGCATCCGGCGGAACCGCCACGTTCACGCTGTCGAGTCTGTAAGCGGACGGCGACTGCCGGCGCGAGACAGTCGCGGTACGGGCAAACGGTTCGAGCGTGACAGTGTACGTACCGTCGGGTGTCTGCAGACGGACGGTGTCGGGGATGAGCGCAAACTTAGACGTATCGATAGGCACGCGCATCGCAGTGAGTGTCTTCAGAAAAGGCTGAAAATCAATGTCGGTACCCTGATCCCTGTAGAGGGCCAGTCTTGGCGGCAGTGCAGGCAACAGGTTTCCGCTCATGGTAAAAACAAAGTGCAACGGTGTCATGGCAACGGTTTTTCCATTCTTAGGCGCTGCCGGCTGCGGCTCAGTGACTGTCACCGGCGCCATACGCACTGCGCGACATTCGCCGTTGTCTTTTCCAAGTCGCAAAAACTCCTCGCACGCGTTCAAAGCCACCGGAAGCGGCGGCAGCACCACCGTGCCAAACGCAAGCGGCGGCAATTGCGCCTGCTCTGCGGCGGCCGCAGACAGCGAGCTGCCCGAACCCGCAGCGGTCTGAGTTGCAACAAGGACACTGCGACTGTAGTAGAGATACGCGTTGCCGAATAAGGACAACAACAGAATGATCGACAGAATGGACAGAGCGATGGAGCGCATAAAAGTACGTTTAAGAAGTATGTCCGCTTACCCGGTCACTCTCGGTGATGGCTGCCGAAATTTTGGCGACAATATCCTCCGAACGGGGAATGAACGTCAGCAGCAGATCCGTCTGAACCGCCTCCTTGATAACAATGCGGACGCCGCCGAAACCGAACAGGTTCAGCCACTGCGTTTCCGTGGAAATGCTGTGAATATTATGCAGATTGAGAGGATTGACCTCCTGCTTGAACACAGAGGACTGATTGACGATGATGAGCTTCTCGTTGGTCAGCGTGATGAAATCGTACTGCCAGTCCAGAAAAGCCCGCAGAAGAGAGAAAAATGCAATGAATCCCCACACACCGAGCGCGACGAGCACCACCTGGAACGCCGCCATGACATCGTTTACATACGACAAATAGGCCATGGCTCCAAGCAGAATGCTGAAGAGCACATCCACAAAAATAGTCTTGATAAAATAAAATCCGTGCCGATGCGTCGTAAACACCTCCGTTTCATCGGGCGTGATGTATCGCCTCTTCACCTTCTCGATGTCGGTTTCCAGTGCAAAAATGCGCATGGAATTGACTATACATGGCTCTGATCTGTTACTCAATTTGAATCACATGCACAACAATAATACAGAATGTGTTGCCGCAGCCGAACGTCCTGGCGCAGCTGCCGCCGGTGCAGGCCGTCTTTTCGCTATGGATGAGGAGAGCCATCCTGATTTCCTGGTGCGCTCTCGCGGAGCTGCCAATCTTCTGTATGGCATCCAGACGCCATTTGTGCTATAATGTACTGATGGAAATGATCCAAAAAGGATTCGGCAAGCTCCTGATTGCCTCTCTTGCAGGCTTTACGCTGACTTTTTTCATTTTCACAGCCATGCTGCGCCTGCTCACGAAAAGCAGCGGCGGCGCTTTTTTCTCTGTTCCGCAAGCCGCACTCATTGCCGGGCCCAAGCTTGCAGGCTCCGTCCAGTACCAAGACAGTGCAACGGCACTGCTGGATTCTTCAAGCGGCATTACACCCACGCTCACCGCCATTACATCCTATCTGTGGTGGACGGGAGTGATTATCGGCGGCAGTATCGCGTCGTGGCTTATTTTGCAGATCATCAAACGATACAGCCTGGAAGCCCAGCTGAGCTACGCACCGAGTGTCTCTGAACAGATCCTTGCCGACACAGGCGGCGTCGCCTTTGTCGAATCACCTTTTATGGCACAACAACGGGCAGCGTTGCGCAGCGAAAGCAACAGTTACTGAATCACGCCGAAGATCCGATAAGCCGCAAGGTCATCCTCACACATGATCCTCCCCCATCATGCCGAGCGCCTTGAGGGCAACGCTGGCCGCTCCACGAACCGGCGAGTCATCCAGACCGGCTACAGCCAGCGGCGGAATGGGGGTCGCCGGCAGCATCCATTGCTCTATCTCTTTGCGGATAGCCGGAAGATGGGATTTGAGGGATGTGCCGGCACTGCCTCCGAAGACAATGATGGACGGATCGAGGCAGTAGGTGAGATTTGTCACTAGCCACGCGACTTCTTTGTAGAGCGACGGATGGAGAAACGAACAAGCCTCGCCAGACAAGAAATCTTTTGGCGACCGCGCGGCCTCGCAACGGAGCCCCATCGCTTTGCCCGATAGAAACTGTTCGACCTCTCCCCTTTTATCGGCTGCATCAAACGGCGGCTGACCGGGAACCAAGAGCATATGCCCCAGCTCGCCGGCAAAGCCGTGAGCGCCGTGATAAATATTCTGATGAATGATGATGCCAGATCCAACGCCGGTGCCCATAATCACCCCAACGACGATATCGTGGCCCTTGCCTGCACCATACAATGCTTCACCCAGTGCAAAGCAATGCGCATCATTTTCCATAAACGTAGGCAGACCTGTTTTTTCGGTGAGGTATTGACTGAGATGCTGGTTCTCCGCACCCGCGATATTGGGCAGCGTGAGAATCGCGCCGGATTTCCGATCGATGAGTCCGGGAACACCGATGCCGACCGCCACTGTGTCCGGCGCACGCAAGGTATTGATTGCTTCGACTATATCTTCCTTCACAAGCGCAAACGACTGGGCACGAGTCGGAATCTTTTCGCTCTTTAACACCTTCATGGTTTTGGAATCAAGACGCGTGATGCGCAGTTTCGTGCCGCCAAGATCGATACCGATGACAGAGGAAGTGGAAGACATAAAGAGGTGAAAATACGAAGGACGAAGAACAAAACTCGAAACAACTTCCAAGATACAAGATACAAGCGTCAAAAAAAACTAAAACTACAAATGAGCAATAAGAATCGTTTTACTCGCCAGTATTTATGCCGCCTTTAAACCAGTCACCAATTCGAGCATTGTGATGCGGTCATCATGCGATGCGAGCTGATCTTGATACATATCGGCGATATCGCGGCGTGTTTGTTCATCGGATAACAGAAGCTGATGCTTGAGATTTTCGAGATCATCTTTGGTGGCCATGCCATCCATTCTTGCTTCCATACCATCCATGCGCGTCTCAAATCCATTCATACGATTTTCAAGTCCGCCGATAGCCCCCATTATCGTACCAAGAACATCCAAAAGATCTTGCTTGGTTGCCGCTGCCTGATTGTCGCTTTTGATCATAAATACACAGTAAGCAAAGTATATGCGACTGACAAGCAATTGCCTGTGACGCTTGTACACCCTTCGATCGCTCTCGCTCGCTCAGGGCAAGCCCTTATTTCAATGCTTCAATTCTCAGGACAAGCCCCCAACCCAAACCCTAGCCCTAATTTACCACAACACCTGTGTTTCACTCTTCCCTCCCTGCGTCATTTCGGCGAGTTTCTGGGAGTAACGAAGAACAGTATCGACGTAGACAGCGTGGCTCCACGTAAGCGGTGCAACCGAGAGCGGCGCGCCGGTGAACGGATGCATTTGTTCGGGCAGAATACCCGAGACTGTCGCCATACGATGCGCCCATTGGAGTGCGGCATGCGGCTCTTCCAAATCTTCTATTTTCTTGGCGGTTGCAATCTGCCACTGCGCAAACCACAACGTGGTGATGATCCACGGATTACCCGGGACATCGGCTGTCGGCGGCGTGACCGTCTGATAGTAATCGTTGGTGTAGCGTGCAATGCCGCCGATACTTGTGCGCACTGTCAGCTTGTCTTTGAGACGCTTGATGGTAGAAACAACGCGCGGATCATCTGGTGGCAGAATACCGAACATCCAGATGGTCGAGATACTCGCATCGGGAGTGGTGTCGCGGTCGGTTGTCTGACCGTTTTTGCGCTGGATTTTCTTCATGAAGCACTGCGTTTCTTCGTCGTATAAATACACCAGCATCGCCTGCAGCATTTTGGTATAGGCTTCGTTGTATTTTTCGGCGTGACGGTAGTGCCCGAGTGCCGTTGCAATCTGCGCAGCGGCACGCAGGCCGGCGCATGTTGCCGCGGTGGTGAACGTGGAAATACCGCGGTGCTCCTCCCACAAGTCGTAGCTGGCCAGCGGCAATCCTGTTTCTTCTTCGCGATAATCGACCAGGAAGTCGGCGGCTTTCTTCACGAAGTTCTGGAACATGGTGTGCAGGAATTCGAAATCCTGGAATTTCTCGAAGTGGCGCCAGAGTGCCACGAGCGGCAACGCCGTTTCATCACCTTGAATAGGCAGCAGCGAATGACCGTTGGCATACCACGGATGCCACGATGAACCTGGCGAACCGTCGGGATTATATTTGTGAAGCAGGTAGCCTTCGTGGGTTTGCACACGGGCGCAGAAATCCAGAAAGCGTGCGACCACTTCGCTCTGTCCGGCGTTGGTGAGTGCGAGCGAGACGAAAGCGCCGTCGCGTGGCCAGACGTAGGTGTAGGTATCGCGGTTGAATTGCATAATGTCGCTGTCGGCTGCAGCAATTACGCCGCCGTTATTATCGATCTGGGTGCGGATAGTCAGCAAGCTGCGCCAGTATAAATCGCGCAGATTTTCAGCGAGAGCCGGGCCCGGATCGCGGTGCGAATGCGACCAGCCTTTCCAGTAATTCTTGGCCGACTTTTTGATTTGATCCGGTGTGTCCTGCAAAATCGCGTGCTGCAGATCGTGCACTTCGCTGATGTGTTTGCCGGCACATACCCACAAGTTCACCGTTGTGTCGCGATCGGGGCGAATGAGACAATCGATTTCCACGGTCGAGTCGACAGAACCCTGTTCGATTGGGAAACCGCTCAACTGGCCGTCTTCGGCGTCGCGCCACGTGCCTTCGAGTCCGCGATAGTTGGACTTGCCGATGGAGAAACCGACGATACCGCAGTGATCGATGTGCTCGTCATTCTTGAAAAACGGATGGAATGCATCGGGTGGATCACTCGTCTTGCAGTTGAGCGGATCGCTCGTTGTGCCGCCAACCAGGAAGTACCGATTCTGACGGTAGTGAATGACTGTCTTGGTGTGCGGTTCGTAGAACGCCGTATCCTTCTGCTTGTCACCGTACAGGTAGAAATCATGATGAAAGAAGCATTTGAGCGCATGCTCCTTGCCGTCGGTCGAACGGATGCGGAATCCGCGGATAAGCATGTTGCGTGTCGGATCCACAAAATCTTCGGAGATGATTTCAAGTCCAAGCTTTTCATTGATCATGGTGGATTCGGAGACCAGAGAGGAATCCATATAGTTGGCGCGGATCTTCCAGCTGCCGTCGTTCGTCCACGAAAATCCCTTTTCCTCGACAAAGAATCCGACGCGATGGAATTTGCCGTACGTCGTATGATCCTCTTCTCCCACATACGGGTAGTAGAAATCCCGCATTTGCAGGAATTCATCGAAGGTGACGAGGAGCGAGCCGTTGCCGAGGACAAGAGAGCGAGGCATGGGGCGAGGGGTTAGGACGTAGGGATTAGGACTTGGGATAAGGTTATTTCGTTTTTCGTTGTTTGTTTTTCGATTTTGTTTCGGATTTGGTTCTTGGTCCTTCGAATTTTTTGATGCTTGTTTCTTGTATCTTCGAATCTCCATCAAACGTAATGCGAGCGATGATCAACTTCGGCTTTTCGAAATCGGCCAAGACCATTCTCAAATCTTCGAGTGCGTGACTGTAGCGGCGATACGCTTCGTACGGAGATTCGTAGGGGCTGAAATACTTGTGCACGTCGCCATCGCTCCAGTATTTGGTACACAGATAGTAGAAGTGATCGGATGTAAGGAGCTTGCGCCAGATTTCGAGCAGCTTCTCGCTGCCGGTTGCCTTGATCTGCGCCTCGAGGGCATAAATGCCGCCAAGAGCCGCTTCCTGGAGATGATTGCCACGCCAGGCAGATAAGTCGCGTTCGGTATCGGCCCACGACACCGGTGCGTGCGCATCAATGTGATCACACGGCTTTTTGCCCCATGAGCTGATGACTTCCGATGGCGTCCTTGTCGGTGTGTGCGCCCGGCGGAAGTAATACGGCAACGCACCGAGGAAGTCGAAGATACCGGTGTCCGCCCACTGATGTTCTCCGAATGTCTCGTAGTCCATAAACAGGTTGATGCTATGACCGGAGCAGTTGCGGATCCAATCAGCAAATGTGTCGGCGTGCAGCGGATAGCTGACCCAGCCGCGGTTGGAGAAACGGAAGGCCACGTCATCGGAGAGTTTGTAGTTTTTCAAGAGAACTTTGATTTCACGGACCGGCTTTACGTGAATCCTGTATTTGCGAATGATCGCTTCGGATTCCTTTGGTAAACGGAACTTCGGTGGCGTAAACGGAATGTTCGGCGAGCGACCATGAAGCACGTGATCCGCACCTTCGGCCAGGATTCCCTTAAAACCAAGCAGACGAACGATGTGTGCGATTTCGTTACTGAAGATGAGCTCGGTATTGCGGAAGACAACCGGGCGTTTGCCGAACAGTTCCTCGATTGTATCGGCATGCTTTTTTACCTGCGCGCAGAATTCCTGCAGCGAAAAGATACCAGCGAGTGAGTGGTAATACGTCTCGCACAAGAACTCCACGTTGCCGGTTGCAGCCAGTTCCTGAAATGATTGAAGGACGTCGGGTCCATACTCACGACACTGATCGATAAAGACGCCGGAGAGCGAGTACGAAATCCTGAATTCCGGATTATGGCGAATCATATCGAGCATGCGTGCATTGGCCGGCAAATAACACTTTTCGGCCACTTTGCGGAAGATCGCTTTGTTCTTCTCGTCATCGAAGTAATCCCCGCTTAGCTCACCGATGTCGGTAATGCGCAAATCCTTCAAGCGGTACGGCTGATGGACCTGGAAGTAGAAACAGACTGAGGGATGTAGATTTGACATACTTGAGTGAGGGGAGGGTGAGAGAGGCGGGAGAAGAACGTAGAACTGAGAACGTAGTATGTAGGGATTTTTAGATAATGAGGGTTTATAGGTAAATGTGGATTCAACGTTCTACGTTCTACGTTCTAAATTCTTATAAACATCCAGAATTTTCCCACCCTGATTATTCCACGTTAAATTCCTGAGAATGCGAGGTGTTTCAGTCCGCATTTGGTCGGTGAGCGGCTTTTCTCTGAGTACCGTCAGAATGCAATCCGCCATTTTGTCCGTGTCCCAGAAATCGACTGTCATGGCGTTGTGCACTACTTCGGCCGCGCCCGACTGCTTGCTGAGAATGACAGGAGCGCCGTGCGTAATGGCTTCGAGTGCCACCAGTCCGAACGGTTCGGAAACCGACGGCATCACGAAACAATCTGCTTTGGCATACAATTTCTTGGCTTCCGAGCTCTTCACTTTTCCAGCAAAGATCACATTGTTGGCAAGCCCGAAGTCGTAGGCATTCTGAATCAACTCTTTCTGTAAATAGCCTTCACCGGCAATCACAAAGCGCACATCCGGATTGATGGTGACAATTTTCTGTGCCGAACGCAGGAAGTGCAGCGCACCTTTCTGGACTGTCAGGCGACCGAGGAATAACACGAGTGAATGCTTCTTGTTGCGCTCTGCCCGATGGACTTCGTGTGGTGAATCGAACGTACCGTTGTGCAACACCGTGATTTTATCCGGATTGATACCGTATTCCTTGATCAGCAAATTACGTGTGTAGTTACTGACTGCCAGAATATGCGTTGCCTGCTGCAAGCCGTAGCGTTCGCGCTGATAAATCCATTCGTTGGGGTGAAACTCTGTTCGGTCGAGTTCGGTTGCATGGACGTGCGCCACCATCGGTTTGCGATGATGCTTGGCAGCCAGGCGTCCGGCTTCGATGGTCATCCAGTCGTGACTGTGAATGACATCCGGGTTCACATGCTTGGTCATTTCAACTGCGAGTGAAGTGAAGCGCTCCACTTCTTCCCCGAGATTATTGCCGTACAGATTCTGGATACCGTTGCCGTGCTTGACGGATGATTCGAGCAACTCCAAACGCTCACCGTAGATTTCCGGACTGTCGTAAGGCTGCAGAATGCTTGGGATTTTGATGAGCGCCGATTGCCACTGTTCATGCGTCGGTGAAATAATGCCAACACCGTCCTCACGAGCCTGATCGTGCGGCAACACCAATGTGACCTGCGCACCATGATGAAGCAGCCCGCGCACAATCCCCTGACAAGCAACGCCCAGTCCGCCAGCGTGTGCTGGAGGATATTCCCACCCGAACATGAGCGAATGAAGTGACATTGTGTGTCTTTGTTGCGGTTTTTGTCAAAAATCTGATCATTATATCACAAAATTCTTCAGAATAAAAGGCCTAGGACAACAAATGACCGGAAAACAAAGAATTTCAGACAAAGTACTGTTCTAGCCTCTCTGGAAGCGGATAATCAGGAGTTTCTCCCCGTTACCGGCTCCGGGCGTAAAACCGCCTCTTCGAGGCACATGTTTTTATTAGGCGACCATGCCCAATCTGCCATGCTGTTTAGACATTTGCGCTGACAACATCGACCGTACGAAGAAATTTTACGAACAAGTCCCGGACTTGAAACCGATCAAATAATGACCAGGCAACAGGGTGGCATGCATTCCCGAGACTGGCAGCGCGCCCGAAAGACAAACCGGGTCATGAGAGCGCTGGCCTTCAGCCGGAGCAGGCCTGTGTCTTACTCCCCGCACGTAAAGCCAAACCACTTCATGAGCCGTACATTCAGGCGGCGAACGGTACCGGTATCCGTGCTAAACCATTTGGTCACGCGCCTGCAGGTGCGTACTTGCAGTGGGCTGGAAGCAGGAGAAGATGTCGCCAGAGTGCGGCTTGGCGCAGGAGCAGGAGCAGGAGCAGGCGTACTGCTTGACGCCTCAGATGCTTCGCGTGACCGCAATACTCTCACGATTTGCGCAGTGCTGTCACCTCTGTGTCCGCCCCGCTGTATGGCAGGTGTGCTGCTGGAACTGGAAGAAGATGACGACGAACTGGAGGCACGGCATTCATTTAACCCCGTCGCCAACGCATGGATATCATCGGAAGATAACACGGTGTTGTACACACGCGCTTCATCAATATTTCCATCCCAATAGACGCCGCCATCACTCCCGGCACCGATCAGCATGTTTGCGTTGCCATTGAGAGAGGTGGTGGATCCTGTTCCGCTGGCCTCGCGCACGCCGTTAATATAGACGGCTATGGCACCATTTGCTTTGCGCCGCGAAGCGCAGCCGTGTGTCCACGTACCGGTTGTGACGAGTGACGTACTGCGGATAGTGGTATCCACGCCGCCAAGAGCACCATTCCCAAAGGCCAGGTAACCACTGTTATCTACACCGAAACCAAAGTCATTGCCTATTCCGCCCACTTCGGATTCAAACAACGGCATGGTGGTATAATGATAAATATTGCTACCGGTTGCCGTCGTCTTAAACCACGCACACAACGTAAAATCGTCTTGCACGGGCCGGCTTGCCTGCAGCGCCTGGCCGCTGCCTGCTCGCGTAAAGTGGAAGCTATAACTGTCGCTCACGCCGGTATTGGTTGGTACATCACTCGAAAGGGTCGGAGCGGTACTGTACAGCGCTCCGCTAAAACCGTTGCCGCTGGAATCGATTGCGAGTGTTGAGCCGGTTTCATCCAATTTCCAATACGCGTACGGTGTGCCACAGACATCGGTGTAGCCGCTGGTATCGATAATCACCAAGGCATTTGCGGCTCCGCTATAGATGCCATTGGCATTCTTGTGAAACAGAGAATAGTAATACACACCGTCGGCGAGGCCGCTATCGGTAGAAGTCGTTGTCGTGATGTCGGTTGCCACACTCGTTCCATTACTGATGATCGGATACGCACTTGTACTGCGACGAATGCTGGTGCTCGCGTAGGCTGGATCCGTTGGCGCCGTCCAGTTGAAGGTTACACTGGTGCCAGAGACTTGTGCGGTTACACCGGTTGGTACATCTACCTGCGAATACATTTTCACCACCCCCGACGTATTGATGACGTACACTATCCCGTTACTATCGACCGTCATGCTCTGCATGCCGGAAAGAGTGCCAGCTCCGGCTTGTGAAGTATAAGTCCACAGAAGAACACCTCCGGATGAATACTTGCTGATGTAAGGCGTACTGCTCGCATCCGCAAAATAGATATCACCAGCTGGCGATACAAACAGAGCTCGTTGCAACGAGATGCTCGAAGCAGCGAATGAAACTAAAACCGAATCAGAAACGATGGAGTTGTCCGAAAATGTCACTTTACGGATCGTTTTTGCTATCGTATTTACATAATAAAGATTGCCAGCACCATCCATAGCCATGCGGTTTGCGTTAATACTAAGCGATACATCCGGCACAATAGAGGTAAGATCCGTCGTGAGCGCTGATAATGCCGTGCCTTTGGTAACATAGATTGCTCCGTCTGGCCGGAATGCAATATCCGTGCTCGTCGATGAAGCGGTCAATCCCGCAGTGATTTCCTGCACCGTACTCGTTCCTACAATGGCATGTCGGACCACTCTCGTTCCCGTTGTTGTTATATACAGCGTGCTGCCGGTTATAAGAAGGCCGTTGCCAGTTGATGGAAGCGATGCTCCAAACGAAATTGCCTGAGCGGAGGATCCATCGGCCGAAAATTTTGCCATGCGAAACGTGCTAGAGCCAAGCACATAGAGCGATCCATCGCTTGCCATACGCATTGCCCGGGGTGTGCTTATGCCAAGAGGAGACGTCGTAGCGCTATATGTAGAGATATAACTAAGATTGGCAAACGCCGTATGCGGAAGAATCAAGACAACAACAAAGAGCGCCGAAGACCAGATGTATTTCAAGCGAACCGGTACTGGAGAAATGAAAGACAAACGAATAAGACAAAGATACAGATGAGTATACAGGCTCATACGCAAAATCCAGTTGCGTAGGAACATGATTGCTGGCCAGATGATGAGGTATACGACCACTGCGATTGCCACTTTGCAGAAAGCCTCTTTCCTTATACAATCTCCGGGCTCTTCTACCAAAAGAGGGGCGCTCAGAATCAAAATGAACAATTGGGGAGTCGCCAAGTGGTAAGGCACTTGCCTCTGGAGCAAGCATTCGGGGGTTCGAATCCCTCCTCCCCAGCCACTACGTGCGCGTGTTTATAGACCCGCTTGCATTGGCTTACTATAGCCAAAATATTTGATCTCAAATTTTGTTCTATACCCGCATGCCTCAGTAAGAAATTGACCAATAAGAACGCAAATTGAGCTATAAGCAAAATTAGGATAAGATCGCTTCCCATATGAGTTTACCTCGCACATTCGTCGGTTTCAGCAGTGATGACATCAATTATTACCGCCTGATGCAGGCATGGAAAAATAATGAACACATCGATTTCAACTTTACTGACTGCCAACTTCCGGATGTCATTAACTCTGATAATGAAGCCTATGTGAAAAGTAAATGCCGTGAGCGCATCAACATGGCAGGAAAGTTCATCCAGCTCATCGGCGAAAATACCAAATATAAAAGGAAGTATGTGCCGTGGGAGGCCGAGGTGGCCATCGAAAAAGGATGCACCATCATTGGCGTGAACTTGAATGGCTCGCGGCAGAGCGATGATCGTTGTCCTTCCTGGATCCATGACATCGGAGCCATCTTCGTTCCTTTCAATGCAGCCATTATCAAGCATGCTCTAGAAAACTACACCATGAACAAAGATGACGATTACCACTATAAATCCGAGATATATACGCAGCTTGGATTATAATTCTTCAACACGATGAGCGATTATCTTGAGCAACGGCTGGAACCAGAAATTCAGTGGTATGACCAAAAGAGTATAGCCAACAAACGCTTGTTCTACATATTCCGCATTGCCACCATTGTCATTTCTGCTTGCCTTATTTTTATGGGTTATTTTTCAGCTCTGTCGGGTTGGCTCGTTGGATTGATTGGCATCTTGATCATCTCGATTGAAGCTCTCGATGGCGTTCTCAAGCCTCAAGAGAAATGGATCAATTACCGCGCGACAACGGAATCACTCAGGCATGAGAGGGAGATGTTCAAATCAAAAGCCGGTGTCTATGCCGGAACCAATGGTGATCAGTTGCTCACGGAACGGTGCGAAAGCCAGATTTCCCGTGAGCACTCAACATGGCTTATTCAGGCGAAACAAAAGAAAGGAGAGTAAGACAGCCCTTTCCGTTCCCGCAAACTCCGCTACACAATGGCTTCTAAGTGAGCTAAATTGGGTCTGTCGCCCAGTTCCCAGTATTTTCATACTCCTGTCATATTTGGCACTTCAGTGTCGTAAGGGGCAACCCTGCGCAGCCACTGAACGTGCCGACAGGCATGGGAATGTGGGCGACCTGCCTCCGGGGTTGTCCCTTTTGGGATGTACCAGGGGACGGCTCTACCCTTCTTCCCCCTCTTCCCTATGAAGAACCATGTTCTTCGCAAAGTGCTGCTGGCGCTGTTACCGGCACTCGTCTTCACTCAAAACTACGGTCTGATGACCGGAAACAAAGCCCTCGGTTTCGGATTCCTCGCCATCTGGCTCGTCATGATCTGGAGCGCGTGGCAGTTTACCGAGAAAAATCACATCAGTGAGCGACTACTCCGCCTGACGGAACTCGCCTTCTTTCTGCTCCCCATCTCCGCAGTTGTGTATACATTTGTCCTTGGTGCTCGTGTCGTCGGGCATGCCGGTTCCAATGCGGAGCAAGCCGGAGCCGCCATTGGCACTGCAATCGGCGGTACATTCGTCGTAGGATTGATGTTTGTGATCGGCCTCATCGGAGGGATCATCATGCACTTGATCACCAGCAGTTACGACAAGAAAGCCGAGGCATCCGGCGTGAATCAACCCGAGACCTTCTCCAACAAAAACGGTGTCGCCCTCTCGATCGTCGGGGTTTTCCTCCTCGCTATTGTCTCAGGTGCTGTCGCAAGTGCTCCGACTCCTTCGTCCTCTCCTTCAGCATCGAATACGCCATCAGCAACCACTCCAGAACAAGCGCAGAATGACGCTCCACTTCTCGAACTCCAGACTTTCAACTTCACGAAGTCGTATGATTTCGACAAAGTTCAGGGAGCCGTGAAGAACATCAGCGGGCAGAAAATGGAAGGAGTACAAGTAGTCGCGAGCTTCTATGATAAAGACGATAATTTTATCAAAAGCGATGATGCGATGATCAAGTACAATCCCATTCTCCCCGGGCAAATCTCTCCGTTCGAGACGATTGGTACCGACAATCCCGCCATCAAAACGGCAAGCGTGTCGTTCAAGTACATCTTTGGTGGCACGATTCCGACCCGCGACGCCGAGCCGAAGGCCAAGAAATAAGACCGGCAGAACGTCCTCTCACATTCATAGAGGACGTTCGCCATGGCTATTTTCTGCCCTTGATTTTCTTCTCAAGTGCCAGTGCCCCATCCCTCAGGATCAGCTTGCTCTTGAGGCATCCGAGCAGTTCATGCTTCTCATCTTTCGTTCCTTCCCGAAGGATGTATTTGGCGTATTGCCGGACATCGACTCGGTTCACCTCCGCAGTCCGGTCGGTCGTTTGCCTGAGGACACCGGAGGAAAATTTCTTGAACCGGGACACTTCATCTTCCAGTTTTCCGCGCATCCCCAGTTCGTCGAGGTCGATCATGTCGACGAGGTCAGTCAGTTGCTCGATCAGGTGATCCTCACGGATCGATGGCTCCTTGCACATCAAATTCCGGCTATGCGTGCAACGATAGTAGATGTAGCGCTTGATGCTGCCGTCATTAAGCGACTTGTGCTTCTCCTCCGCCGTGACGCCCGATCCGCACCCGCCGCAGGTGAACATCTTCACGAAGTGGAAATCGTTCGTACCCCATTCTTTTTTCGGCGCGAGATCCAAGACCTTTTGGACATCGTCGAAGAGTCTCTTTGAGAAAAGCGGCTCGTAATCGCCGTCGTAAAAATTACCGCTTCCCTCAGGATATTCAAAACGACCGGTGTAGTACGTGTTTCTGAGCATCCTGTAGATCATGCTAAGTGTGATTTTCTTTCCTTTGCGCGTGGTGAAATGAACCTCTTTGTTGAGCCATTGTTGCAGCACGCGTCCGCTTGCTCCCTGGGAAACGTGCTCGAACATCTGCCGGACGATCGGTCCACGAATCGGATCGATGACTACCTTGCTCCGGGCGTTGCCGGTTTGTTTTTCTTGCAAATATCCAAGCGGTGTCAGACAAGGCCGGTAGCCCATTTCGACTCTGGTTTTCTGTCCGCGTTTCACATTGAGTCCTCGATTGTCATTCTCAAGTTTTGCCTGTGAGCAGAGGATCATCAGAAGAAATTTCTCGTTTGGATTATTGGTGAATCGCTGACTATGAGTGCGGATATCAATGAGGAGTTTTTGATCCATAAGATCAACGACTGTCCCGAGGTCACCTGCATTCCTGCTCAGACGATCCGGTGCCCATGTAAGAATCCCCGTAAATTTCCCTATGGCGATGTCCGTGAGTAGCTGTTTGAAAACGGGACGGGCACCCGACGCCTTTGCCGAATGACTTTCACGCCGGATTTCTGCGATCTCCAAATTCTCCCGCTTCGCAACGGCGAGCATTTCCTTGATCTGCGAATCGATACTAAGAGCTTGTCTTTCATCCTCTTCCGAAGATTTTCTGGCGTACAAACAGTAGAGGGCTGCCCCCGCCGCTCGCTGCGGTTTCGGTGTGAGATCGATGTACGTGGGTTCCGGTATAGCCGATTTTCGGCTTAAAGTTGCGGTTGTCATAAGGAATAGGAGTAGGAAATAAGCTACCCACAGCAATGCCGCAACTCCCTCTCGGTATCCAGGCGAAAGACCCGCTTGCCTCGCCCTGAAATCGCCTGAAAGCCCTGATTACTCCCAATACTCGCCGCGAATGCTATCCCACCCGTGAATAGAGCCATCGTACCCGATTACGCAAATCCCGAGACTTGTCTGCCGCTCTTCGAGTGCTTTGAGAACAAGCAGCGAGAACGCATCGGCCAGATCATCATGACGTTCGATGCCAAAGTTCACGAGTTGGTTAATAAGATCCTCGGCTCCCTGCCTTGGGAACACAACCTGTCCGGACTGAACGGCATATGAGGTAAGTGCCAGACGCGCCCGCTTGTCCTGCCCTTTCACTTTGACTGCCTCTGCTTCGTAGCTCTCGCGCTCAAGATGTTCGACAAGCGATGACTGATAACCGACATCCTCGATGTAGAGTTTCGATGTGCCGCAGTCCTTCGTGATGTCTGCAACCTGCTTTGCCCGCTCCAGTGTATCAAGTGCGGTAAGTCGCTCGTTGACCGGATTTGGCAGGATATAGATACGGATTTTTCCATCGATGAAGTAAAGTCTGGCCGAGACCATTGCGGTGAAGTCAGCACTGTCATTGAGAGAGATGGCAAGATCGATGCCCGTTCCTGTGTGGTGGAGATGACACCCCTTTTGTTCAATCGGAAACTCGTCGTAGTACTGAATCCACTGCGGGTGGATGACGCGCTCGGCGTCGGAGAGGATTCTGAGCAGAAATTCACGGTGCCATGCCGCCTCGCTGCCGATGCGTGACCGCTCTTCGACGATTGCTTCAGGAGTCGGATATTTCCCCGGCCAGAGCGTTTTGCCGTCAGCGGCAAGAAGCGGGTACTCGCGGTAGATACCGCCCATCGAACCGTCTTGGATGTGCCGCTCGAATTTCTTGAGGAGACAATCTTCGTGCAGCAAGTTGCCGACGATGAATGTACGGGTCTTGGGTCCGCCGGAGGGAATGACCTCGCCCATCAACCAACCATAGGTCTTGTCGCGGCCATCCTTGGTTTTCACCGACTGCAGATCCTCGATGTCGTCACAAATGATGAGTTGCGGCCGGTGCGGCCCATGGCGAATACCACGCACGCTGGTCTCGGTCGATGCTGCTGTGATGCGTGCTCCGAGAAGCGGCAAGACGATGGACGACGAATTCCATTCATCCTCACGCTCTTCAAACGGTCCAAGGTCTTTACGCAGCAGTTCGTTGCGCTCTATCTCATCTTTCAGATTTTTCAGATGCTGCCTTGCCTGGGATTGTGTCTGACCGAGGAGCAGCACGAATTTCACGCCTGGCTTACCAAGAATCGCCCACAGCGGAAAACTCAAACTCACGATGGTGGACTTGGCTGAGCCTCTGAAAGCCGTAATCGCTGTAAGCTTCTGCTCATCATTTTCGGTGAAGCTGAAAATCTCGCGCTGGAACGGCGCAGTCGGACACGTCACGTAATGCCCAAAGTAAATGTGAAAGAAGAGCAAATGACTTTGGCGCGTGAGCGTGCGGCGCACATGCTGGTCTTTGACAACTGCGAGCAGGACATCCGGTGTCAGCGTATCGGTATTCATAAAAAGCGACTGGAAAGAAATTCAAATCAGAACTGCATGTTGAGAATATTGTCGTGAGACAGCGGCCCGAGTCCCCGCAGCGCCGAATAGCCGCCGCTATTTCGATCATCGCTGTGATCTGGATAGAAAAATCTGTCGTGCTTACGCGCCTCGGCGCGTTCCTCCTCAAACGTAGGATTGTGAAGTCGCCGGTTGAGTTCGAGGATATCGAGATTGCTTCTGTGTCCCTGCAATTCGAGGATTGGCAGAAGCAAGATCGCCAGCGCGTCGGCGAGATCGTCATAGCGTTCGCTGCCGAAACCGACGAGTTGGGTCACGAGAGCGTCACATCCCGTCATGGGAAACAACACCCGACTGGACTGGATGAGGTGCGTGACGAGCGCGAGCCGTGCGCGTTTGTCCTGCCCTTTGGGTGGCACGCCGATCACATGCAAGCCATCGCGCTCTAGTTCTTCGATGAGAGCATGCTGGTAGCCGACATCTTCGACGTGCAGCACTGTCCGACGGCCTCCTCTGGCGATGGCATCGGCAAGATCCTTGGAGCGATCAATTGTCTCCAGAAATGTCAGCCGTTCGTTCACAGGGTTCGGAAGTATGTAAATCCGCATATCCTCTCCATGTCCGTAGACCAGCCCAGAGACCATGGCTGTGTTATCGGCGCTGTCATTTTTGGAGATCGCCAAATCGATGCCGGTGGCAACAAGTCGCAGATGATCGTCATTGTCTTCCAAGGGAAGGCTGGCGTAGTACTTGATCCAATCGCGGTGAATGAGCCGCTCGTGATCGGGCAGGATGCGGAGCAGATATTCGCGATGCCACGCGCTGGCATCGCCGATGCGTTTACGCTCAGATTCAACCGCCGCCGCGTTTTTGTATTTGCCCGGCCACAGGCAGCGTCCCTCAAGATCTATAAGAGGATATTCACGGTATGTGCAGTCCGTTGCTTCACTCTCAATCTCCTGTTGCAACCTTTTGAGCAGACAGTCTTCGTGGAGCAGGTTACCGATAAAAACAGTGGTGGTATTGGTATCACCGGCCGGCAAGAGTTCGCCTTTGACCCAGCGATAGGTCTTGTCGCGGCCTTCGAGCGTCTTCACCGAATCCAGATCTTCGATGTCATCGCAGATGATCAAGTCCGGCCGGTACTGACCATGTCGAAGCCCACGTACGGCCTGATCGATGCTGACCGCCATGATCTTCGCGCCGTAACTGGTTACCATCAGGCAACTGTTACGCCACTCATCCTCTTCCGGATGGAAAGGCCAGAGATCGGCTTTCAGTATTTTATTGTTCTCCAGTTCCTCTTTGATGTTGCGCAGATGTTGCCTGGCTTGTGCTTGTGTCTGGCCGACGATCAGGACGAATTTTTTCTGTCGGACACCGAGGATCGCCCAAAGCACGAACGACATGTTCATGATGGTTGACTTGCCCGACCCGCGAAACGCGGTGATGGCGATGAGCCGCAACAGTTCGTTCTCGGTCATCTTGAACATTTCACGCTGGAACTGCGCCGTGCGATGTTTGACGTAGTGCCAGAAATAAAAATGGAAGAACCAGTAGTGGCTCTGCCGCACCACCTCACGGCGGTACTTCCGATCCTTGAGCATCTGCGAACGCATCTCATTTTCCGGTGATGTTTTCTTCGGTGGTTGCATTGCTCGAGTTGGATGAAGGAGTAGTAGATGCGCCCTCGTCGGTTGCAAGGGATGCAAGTTTGAGTGCCTCGGTGATCGCGGCTTCCTGTTCGGGCGTGAGTTTGTCGTCTTCATGCTTGAGCTTGGCCGTTACTTCGAGGCGGTTGTTGTAATTCGGATTCCGGTGTTTGAGCCAGTACATGATCGCGCCGAGGTTGTTGTCACGTATTTGTGCTAGCAGTTGGCTTTCGGCCATATCACTTACTAACGCCGTCCCGTCGAACAATGCCTCGTCGGCCGCGGCGGCGAATTGCTCATCTTCCTTTTTCCATCGGTAGTACGTGGCACGCGATACACCGGATTTTTCACATGCGATCTGAACGATCGGCATTTTTCGCAGTTGTTCGAGAAGTACCGCCTGCTCGCGGGCTTTACGAGCATCGATGACGCTTTGATTCTTGTTCATGATCGGGAGGGGGAAGGAAGTACCTCGGCATCGATACCGGTGAGTTTCTGGAATCGTTCGATCACGACCGCGCAGTACTTGGGATCAAGTTCGATACCGATGCATCGCCGCTTCGTCTGCGCTGCTGCCAAGAGTGTCGAGCCGGAACCGAGGAACGGGTCGTAGATGGTGTCTTCGATCCGTGAGCTGTTGAGCAGCAGATGCCGCAGGAGGCCGATCGGTTTTTCGGTAGGGTGATAGCGGCTGCGGGAGGGCTTGGGGTACCCGATAACGCTCTTGTCCTTGGACTTGTAAAATTGATGAGCACCATGCCAGCCATACGCCAGCAGTTCGTGCTGGGGCATGAAGTCCAGCCGACCAAGGATCGCTTGGTTTTTGATCCACACGATGAGCTGGCCGAAGTGCCAACCTGCATCCTGCATTCCTTCACGGAGAGCGAAAATCATCTTGTCGCTGTTGAAGCAATACAGCGCATTTTTCCGAGCCAAGAACGGAAGGACGGCCTCCAACCACTTGCGAGTGAACGCTCGATATTCGTCGTCTCCTTGCGCATGGTCATTGGCGATAGCGACATGTTTGGTTTTACCCTTGTGAAATTCTTCTTTGCCTTCAACGTAGGCGACGCCATACGGAACATCGGTAAGGATCAGGTTGATCTTGGTTTTTGCGATTACGCGCGAGACAAACGCGGCGTCCGTACTGTCGCCGCAGCCGAGTATGTGGTCTCCGAGTCGGAAGACCGAGCCGATAGTGATGGCGTTGGTCTTCATGATTTGAGCAGGGAAGCCTTCTGGCCGGAGACGGCCTCGAAGCGACGGATGATAAGATCGCAAAAAATAGGCTCGATTTCGCAGAGGAACGCCCGTCGTTTCATTTGATGTGCGGCGACCAATGTCGAACCACTACCGCCGAACAAATCGAGAATGGCATCCCCAGGCTTGGTGCAACGTCGGATGGCTTTCTCGTGAAGGGTCGGGGGTTTAGCCGTGGGATGCTCGTACTCAACGGTTGGCAGCCGCTTACACATCCACAGATCCATCATATCGAGTATGTCGTCGATGAGCCGATTGCCGTTGCCGACTTCCTTGTTCGCCACTTCATTCAAGTTCTGGATGCTCGGCGACAGGTACGGCTTGCCACGAACGCCGTAGATGCAAGGTTCATAGCATTTGTTAAATGCGACCTGCGGCGTCATGTTCTGGTTGTTTTTGATCCACAGGCATACCCGCCTGAAATCGACACCGAGACTTGGATACATGCTCTGCAGGAGGCCGATGAATTTCTGGTCACACCAATAGAAGAGATGCATGTTGGGCTTGCTCACAGACAATGCATTCACGAGTGTCGTCAACAAGAATTGCCGATATTCCTCTTCCGTCTTATTATCCTTCGTCTTTCCGCCGTAGCGCATTTTGTTGCTGATTCCTTTGTCGTACGACAAATCGATATTGTATGGCGGATCGCAATAGACCATATCTATTTGGGTCTTACCAACGAGTCTCTTCACATCCTCCGGATTTGTCGCATCCTCGCAGAGGAGAACATGGGAGCCAAGTTGGTACCGATCGCCGCGTTTTGTCTTGGGCTTCCCGATCTTCTTCAATTCTTTCTCGACATCGAAACCGTCGTCTTCAGTTTCCAGCCCGCCATCCCAGAACTGCGCGAGTTCACCGGCGTCGAAGCCGACGTCCTTCAGGAAATCGGTATCAAATTGCTTGAGTGCATCCCAGTCCCAGTCGCCGGTGTTTTTGTTCAGACGCAGATTGAGCTCCTTTTCACGTTCGACATTCGGGATATTCACGTAGACGACCGGAACGGTCTTGTATCCGAGTTTGCGGAATATCTTAAGTCGGAAGTGTCCGCCGATGACGATATTCAGGCGATTTTTAGCACCATTCACGACGAGAGGTTCAACGGCACCGAAGTCATCGATGCTCTCGGTGAGCTGTTCTTCCTGCGCCTCATTGTGAGTACGCGGATTGTAGGCAGCTGGACGAAGCATATCGATGTCGATCCAGGCAATCTTGAGATCGGCCGGATGCCTGCTCTTGTGATGAGTAATGCTTGTACCGTGGCGTGACATAAAGAAAAAGGAGGAACGAGTAGCGTGCTCCTTATAGGCCTTTGTCCGCTGTTTTGGCTGTGTGCCGCTTGCGTGCCGCGTTAACGCTTGCGCTTACGTTTCAATTGTTTCACCTTATTACGATGCGTGTCGATACACATTTTCTCTCCACATGTCACTTGCGACTCGCGCTTGGGTTCAAAAGGGTGATGGCAAACGGTGCAACGATTACGTACGGTGAAACCCCTAAGAAGTTCCCTGAGCGGCTTTTCATCGCCTCCGATGGCGAAGAGAAGCTGACCAAGAATGAAGATCATATGATTGGCATCTTCGGTCGATTTGAGCGTATTTTCATCGATCTCCAAAAGATAATTTTTCGTCAGTTTTTCGGAATGCAGTATTCCGCATCGGGCAAGTTCACCCTGCCAGTGCTCAACCTTGCCATCAGTCATGGCATGCAGTACCAAAAGTTCCTCGGCTTCTTTGCAGATACCCGTCAGTTGCGTATCGCGGAAGTCGAGTTCCCACTCGCGTTGCGCACTGGCCTCATCGAATTGTTTGGCATATTCCTGATACTTCTCTCTACCATGCTTGATCCAACGCGCATGCATTTCCTCTGCGGCGAGATAAAAACTGAGGAAGCGATTGAAATCACTGACTCGCTCGCGCAGAAACTTCGCGCATCCTGCAATACTATGAGGTGAAAGATGACTACGATAGGTAAGTGAATTTGCAATCATACGCAAAGCAATCGCCTGTCGTTTGTCATAGAGATACACATACGAGTCATTTGCTTCGGCAAGATTGGTCGTGAAATCAACATGTGTTCTTGGCTTCCATGGTTCATATGCCTCGGAAGCGGGATAGCGAACGGAATACCACTTGAGCCAGTCATCGCTGCTCATCATCAACGATTCGGTCGAGTAGTACCGTTGAATTTCGACGGCATCGGCCTTGAAGTGATCCATCTGCACTTCGGCAACAAAGCGCCATTCCGCTTTCTCTGCGTCATCAAAGTGCGCACGGATTTTCCGGAAGATGCAGTAACCGAAATCGATCCTCGCAGCCGGGAACAGTATGCCTTCACGATGCAGTTCCTCCAGATCTTTCTGTGTCACATGGAGCTCCTGTTCTTTGCAGTAGTCGATAAACCAGTCTACCGGTCGTAACTTCTGTTGGAGAAACGGCGTCTGCTGATCGCAAACCGGAGGTTTGGTGAGGGTCGGTGTGTCTGTAGCCATGTAGGCAATTGAGAACGAGGTAAGGCGTGCAATTCTTTGCACTTAATAAGACTATTATTATGTGAAGGCCTGTCAATAATTTGCGAGTCTTTCCTCCGTATATTGGCTTCCTGTGCCTGTAGGGATTACAACTTCCTGAGATTCAGAAAGACATCTATAATGCCTTCAAGCACATATGAAAATTCTCGTCAGCGTCGGCTTCGTCACTCATGTTTTGCTCGGCACTTTTTGTATGATGCCGATGGCATATGCAGCCCCGATGCCGATGCAGGAAGAAGAGGCGATGGAAATGAATATGACGCCAATGGCTCCGATGTCTCCTCTCCACTGCGAACACTGCACTCATGTCGATCAGCAGAACAGCAATCCGATGAATAACTGCGCCGGACACTGCCTCGCCAAAGCGCATGACAGTGTTTCTGCAATTATCCCAGCCTCATCTGTGCATCACTTGGCGGTTGCCTTGGTTCCAGCCTTTCTCGCGATCAACGAACCTACACATGCCACTCAGAAGATCACGACTTCAACCGCACCACCGAGTAATCTTGCGCTTGCGAGAAGTGTTGTGATGATTCAATGAAGGGATAGGTAGCCAATAAAGTGCCGGATATTCATCCGGTTCTTATTTTGTATCTTTCTTCCCTTGCCTATGTCCGAATCGAAACAACTCACCGCAGAAGTCCGCATCTCAGGCATGACATGCGGCAGCTGCGAATTGCTGCTCGAACGCAAACTCAAGAGCGTTCCGGGTGTTCTCAAAGTCGATGTAAACTATCGAAAGGGTGTCGCCATGATCACGGCGAACAAAGACGCGCTTCCGTCCTCCGAAGAAGTTGAAGATGTGATCAGAAAAGCCGGATATGGCATTGGAGATGAGCCGGCAAGCAATGAGGCCTGTCCCGTGATGCAGAATGGGATACTCGACGTCTGTATCGATGGCATGACCTCGAAGGACTCTGAGCACATCATCAAGAAAAGACTGAAGCATGTAGCGGGCGTGAAAAGTGCCTCCATTCAATATCAACGAGGTACGGCGAAAATCCATTTTTCGCAGATGCCCGATTGGGATGATCTGCGCGATGCGGTAGAAAATGCCGGATACCATCTGCGACGTCCTGATGAAGCCCCGTCTGTTATTGAACTTTCGCATAATAAATGGATCGAAATCGGCGGATCGCTACTCATCATTTTCGCCATCTATAAACTCCTATTGGCATTCGACCTTGTTTCCCTTGCACCTTCGACGTCGGGCGCACTCTCACTCGGAGGGATCTTTGTCATCGGCCTCGTCGCCGGAACGAGCAGCTGTCTTGCCGTCACCGGCGGCCTGCTTCTTGCACTCGCCGCGAAACACAATGAGCTGCATCAGGCCGAAACCAGCTGGGAGAAATTCAAGCCGCTTCTGCACTTTAATCTCGGACGGCTCGTTTCCTACTTCGTCCTCGGTGGCGTTGTAGGAGTCATCGGTCAATCTGTGACTCTCTCCCCCAAGATGTCCGGTTACATGAGCATCGCCGTGGCATTGATCATGCTGTGGCTGGCTCTGACGATTCTCCAAATCATTCCGAAAGGCAGTTTCCCCATCCGTCCGCCAAAAAAACTCTCACGCTGGATTCATAATCTCTCGGAAAGTGAACATCCCGCCGCACCATTTGCGCTGGGCGCATTCACCTTCTTTTTGCCGTGTGGATTCACACAATCGCTTCAGCTTGTCGCACTCGCGTCGGGAAGCTTTCTCACGGGTGCTCTGACGATGTTCATTTTCGCGCTCGGTACGCTTCCGTCACTGATCGGTTTGAGTGCCGTTTCATCGACGACGAAAGGAGCTACGTCACGCCTGTTTCTTCGATTTTCGGGGGCACTCGTGCTTGTTCTTGCGTTCTTCAATTTAAATAGCGGTTTCGCATTAACGGGATTCAATTTCTCATCAATTCTTCAGGGTCCACCAGCTGCCGTCGGATCAGCCCCCGTCATCACGGGCGGCGTGCAGGAAGTCGCCATGAAAGTCACTCGTTATGGGTATGAGCCGAGCAACATTACGATCAAAGCTGGAGTGCCTGTGAAGTGGATGGTAGACGGTGCCGGAGCTATCGGCTGCACAAGCCAGATCGTGATTCCTGATCTCAATATCGTGAAGTCACTTTCGACCGGCATCAATGAAATTGATTTCACTGCACCCAATCCTGGCCAACTCGCATTCAGCTGTTCCATGGGTATGGTACGCGGCTCATTCACCGTTCTTTAATTCCTTTCTTCTCATTTTATGGCTCTCAATTGGCAAGAACAGAAACATTCCGGAAGTGCCGGATCCGGCGGCACGAACATCTGGTTCGGTGTAGCGATGGGGCTCATGGGTATGATTGTCGGCTTCGTTGCCACCAGTGTCCTGAGTGGAAGAATCCCGCTTGCAAATGGAACGAATAACCCCTCTGCCCAGCAAGTGGCACAGGCTCCGGCCGCTCAAGCGCAACCTGCTCCGCAAGCTCAGGCTCCCGTTCCTCAGGCTGTCGCAGCAACGGTACCGGCAATTGATTTCAAGAAAGATCACATCCGCGGCAATGCGAAGGCAACGATTGCGGTCATCGAGTACTCGGATTTTGAGTGTCCATTCTGCAAGCGAGTCGAACCGACGATGGAGCAGATCAGCAAGGACTATGGGGACAAAGTGATGATCGTCTACCGTCATTTTCCTCTGAGCTTCCATGCGAATGCGCAGAAAGAAGCAGAGGCCTCTGATTGCGCGGAAGATCAGGGAAAATTCTGGGAATATCACGATGCGATCCTTGAACGCACGACATCCAATGGCACCGGCTTCCCGCTTGATAATCTTGTCCCGCTTGCAAAAGAACTCGGTCTCAATGAATCGAAATTCAAAGATTGTCTCGATACCGGCAAATACGCCAAGCATGTCCAAGATGAAGAGACTGCCGGCCAGGCAGCAGGCGTCAGTGGAACTCCCGGGAGCTTCGTTCTGAATCTCAAAACCCAGAAGCAGCAATTTATCAATGGCGCACAACCGTTTGCGAATTTCAAAGCAGCAATCGATGCGATGCTATAATCCTAATTTCTCTTCCGAATCTCTTATGCGAACAACTGTTTCCATCCCCGGCATGCACTGCGCTTCATGTGCGGCACTCATCAAAGATGTGAGTAGTGAATTCCCTTCGATCAAGAGCATCAATGTCGATGTTGATACGAAGAACGTCACACTCAACCATGATGAAAGTTTCGATATGCAAAAATGGGCAACAGAAATCGAAGCACTCGACCCGAAGTACAAAATTCTCCCCACCTCATGAGTACTCAATGCGATCTCACTATCATCGGCATGCACTGCGCCAGTTGCAGTGCTCTCATCACCCGCAAGCTCAAGAAAACTCCGGGTGTGGAAGAAGCGAATGTAAACTATGCCGCGAACAAGGCGCGGGTACGGTATGACCCTGCCCAAATCAATGAGGTAGGACTCATTGCTGCCGTGAAATCAGCAGGTTATGGTGCTGAGATGCGGCATGAGCACGGTCATCACGGCGTGGAGATGGATCGGCAGAGACGTGAAGCAGAGATTGTCGACTACCGTAACAAGTTCTTCACAGGACTCATCCTGAGTCTGCCAATGTTGTACTTCATGCTTGGCTCATTCCTGCCAGCATTGCCCTTGATATTCGTGCTAATGCCGTACGCGGGAATTACTTCATTGATTCTGGCAACCCCCGTGCAGTTCTGGCTCGGCGCTGGTTTTTACAAAGGTTTCTGGTCGAGCTTGAAGATGGGTACGTTCAGCATGGATAGCCTGATTACTATCGGTACTTCTACAGCGTATTTTTACAGTCTGTACAACTTCATCACGCACTTCCTCGCCGAAGGAATGATCGTTGGTGAGATGCACGACCTTTACTTTGAGGTCGCAGCTTTGCTCATCACGTTCGTTCTTCTTGGGAAATGGTTGGAATCACGAGCGAAAGGAGCAACTTCAGAAGCGATTCAGAAGCTCATGGGGCTGCAAGCAAAGACGGCACGAGTACTGCGTAACGGAGAGGCAGTCGATATTCCGATGGAGGAGGTGCAAGTGGGCGATATCGTAATCGTTCGTCCGGGCGAAAAGATTCCCGTTGATGGAACAGTGACCAAAGGCCTCACCTCTGTTGATGAATCCATGCTCACGGGCGAAAGTATTCCCATAGAGAAGAAAGGCGGAGATCGCGTTTTTGGTGCAACGATGAACGGGAATGGCAGTATCGAGTTCAAAGCGGAAAAAGTGGGTAGTGAAACAGCACTCGCACAGATCATCCGTTTTGTTGAAGAGGCACAGGGTTCCAAGGCACCCATTCAAGACTTCGCGGACTGGGTTTCTTCATGGTTCGTTCCTGCGGTTATTGGAGTTGCAATCCTTACTTTGTTTGTTTGGATGTTCCTTGGAATGGGCTTCACCTTCGCTCTCCTTTCCGCTGTCTCAGTTCTCGTCATTGCATGCCCATGTGCCCTCGGACTTGCGACTCCCACGGCCATCATGGTCGCCACGGGCAAGGGGGCTGAGAATGGCATTCTGATTCGTGGTGGAGAGCCATTGGAAGCCGCAAACAAGATTTCTGCCATCGTGTTCGACAAGACGGGCACACTGACAAAGGGGAAACCGGAAGTTACCGATATCCTCTCGTTCCAGAGCACTGAAGAAAAAGTGCTGGGTATCGCTGCGAGCCTCGAACAAGGTTCAGAACACCCGCTTGCGGAGAGCATCGTCAAAGATGCAAAAAATAAAAATCTCTCACTATCCAGTGCGGAGAATTTCAAGGCAATCCCCGGACATGGGGTGGAAGGATCAATTGGCGGTGAGTTGTTTTTCCTCGGCAATCGAAAGTTGATGGAGAAACAGAACATCAGTATCAAAGATAACGAGAGTGCTTTGCAAAAATTTGAAGAAGCAGGGAAGACCGCCATGTTACTTGCGGACAAGAGCAAAGTGATCGGCATCATTGCCGTAGCCGATACATTGAAAGAGACATCGAAAGAAGCCGTGAATCGACTACGGCAGATGGGCATCGAGGTCTACATGATTACGGGTGACAACGGTCGAACGGCACGCGCAATCGCTTTGAGCATCGGCATTCAGAACGTGCTCGCGGAGGTTCTCCCCGAACAGAAAGCGAGTGAAGTGAAGAAATTGCAGGAACAAGACAAAAAAGTCGTGATGGTCGGAGACGGCATCAACGATAGCCCCGCGCTCGCACAAGCAGACCTTGGTATTGCCATGGGAAGTGGAACAGACATTGCGATGGAAACCGGCGGCATCGTGCTTGTGAAGAACGATCTGCGTGATGTCGTGACCGCGATCAAGCTCAGTCGCGCTACGGTGAACAAGATCCATCAAAACATGTTCTTCGCGCTGTTCTTCAACGTGATCGGTATTCCGATTGCGGCACGGGCATTCATAGACTTCGGGGTCGTTCTACGGCCAGAGCTCGCGGGGTTTGCAATGGCGTTCAGTTCCGTCGCTGTCGTAACGAACTCACTACTCCTGAAAGGTTTCCATCCAACCAAGCGCAACTGGCTCTCGGATTTTGCACCTATCTTCATGGCAATTGGATTTACAGCCCTCTTTATTTTATTTGCAAAAATCAGCTCGTGATTGCCATTCTCACCAGACAGCGGCTTGCCCCAATAACACTGTTCTTCGGTATCAGTTTCCTCCTTCACCTGCTGTGGGAGAATCTACAAGCTCCTCTCTATCGGGGCTATATTTCGTTCTCACAGCACTTTTGGATTTGTCTTCGGGGCGCATTAGGAGATCTGATTTTCATGTTCGCACTCTATCTCGCGATTGCTCTCATCCACCGCAATCTGTTCTGGCTAAACGAATCATCAATCCTCCGTCCGCCGCTTACATGGATCATATTGATTGTTCTTGGAGGTGTCTTTGCCGCAGCATTTGAATGGTGGGCAGTTTTTGTTGCGCACCGCTGGCAATACGGCTCCATGCCACTTCTATTCGGTGGCATAGGTCTGATGCCCGTTTTGCAGATGACGGTTATTCCTCCGATCTCACTGTTTCTTACTTTCCGTTTCTTCCGCCCCGTATGAAATACAACTCATTTCTCATCATCGGCACAGTTCTCCTCGCTGCGTGTGCTCCAACCAGTCTCAATCAGATGGGCAATGGAGGAATGATGCATGGGAATCAGGGCATGATGGGAAATAACCAAACCCAAACAACCGACCTCCTGCCTAGGCGGAACGAAGATCCTTCCTCCCTTCCCGAAGCCACGTCATCGAGCGTCATCGAGGTACAGGACGGCCAGACGATTTCACTCAATCCGACCCTGGTCCGTAAGACAATCAACGGAAAGGAGATTGCGATGTATGGCTACAACGGGGAAATCCCGGGTCCGCTCCTGAAAGTAAAACAGGGATCGGCCTTCACAGTGAATGTCACGAACAACATCGATCTGCCGACGACCATCCACTGGCATGGCATCCGTCTGGACAATGCCAGCGACGGAACTGACGGCGTAACGCAGGAAGTTATTGCTCCCGGTGCTTCGTATCAATATAAGATTAAAGTGCCCGACGAAGGCATCTACTGGTATCACACGCACGTCCGTGAGGATTTGGAGCAGCCGATGGGTCTCTACGGGAACATCCTTGTCACCCCAGCGGATACGAAGGCATATAGCCCCGTCAACCATGATGAGGCGCTAGCCGTAACCGACCTCCTGCTGGATCGAAACGGCGATCCCGTTCCGTATGGAACAAGTCAGGCGGATCACACGCTCATGGGACGCTTCGGAAACATCATGCTTGTGAACGGACAAACCGATTACAAGTTGGATGTGTCCAAGGGAGATGTCTTCCGGTTCTATCTGACGAATACCGCTAATACCCGCACGTTCAGATTCAATTTCGGCGGAGCGAAGATGAAACTCGTCGGCGGCGACAACGGACGCTACGAAAAGGAACAATTTGTGGACTCTGTGATTCTCAGTCCGTCCGAACGTGCCATCGTCGATGTGCTGTTCGAGAAGCCGGGCAACTACACATTCTCTCACCAGACACCCGATCGTTCCTACACGCTGGGTGCAGTGACTGTAAGCAACAATGCCGTAGCAACATCCTACGCAACGCAGTTTGCTCAACTTGCGTCTCACGCAGATGTAAGCAAAGACATCGACGCTTTCCGTTCTTCTTTCGACAAGGCACCTGACTACACGCTCGTGCTCGACATGGATATGATGGGAAACGGCATGATGGGTGGAGGGGGGATGATGGCAGAGATTCCAAAGGACGGCATCGAATGGGAGGACGCGGCAGGAATGATGAATACGACCATGATGGGCAATATGATGCAGTGGAAAATGATCGATCAGGCGACTGGCGCTACAAACAAAGATTTGGTGTATACAGCCAAGGTTGGCGACAGAGTCAAAATCCGCATCATCAACAAGAAGGACGCTCCACACCCGATGCAACACCCGATTCACTTCCACGGGCAGCGCTTCCTCGTGCTTTCCGACAATGGTGTGCAGACCAAGGACTTTGTATGGAAGGACACCGTACTCGTCCCAGCGGGGCATACTGTGGATATTCTGCTCGATGCGAGTAACGTTGGGGATTGGATGTTCCACTGCCACATCGCAGAGCACCTGAGCAACGGCATGATGGGCTTACTAAAAGTTCAATAATTCTTTCCCACTACTTTTATGCCACCGACAACTGACTACAGCTTCACTGCGACATTCCCATTCTCTCTTGAGGAGATGGAAAAACATGTACGGGACGCGCTTGCCAAGGAACACTTCGGCATCATCACGGAAATCGATGTCCAAGCCACACTGAAGAAGAAACTCAACGTATCGCACCCGCCGCACAAGATTCTCGGCGCTTGCAATCCGCAGCTCGCATTCGATGCATTGAAAGAGAATCCCGATGTCGCCCTCGCCCTTCCCTGTAACATCGTCCTGCATGAAAAGGATAAGGGCATCACGACAGTCTCGGCGATGCTGCCGTCCGTCGCTCTCAAGCCTTTCAAAGGACTTCATGTACAGGAGAGCGCCTGTAAGGCCGAAGAGGCTCTGGAGAATGTTTTTGACGATATCTGTCACTTACATCCGCATCATTCCCATCCCCACCCATGAAGCACTTCTGCATTCCCCACTGGGTCTACTACATCTTCGCCATCGTGATGGTTGGCGCGCTCATCTGGCACTGGCAGCATGTTCTCGCCTACGCACCGTTTATCTTCATTCTTGCGTGTCCGCTCATGCACCTTTTTCACGGTCATGGTCACAGCAATCATGACCATTCTCACAAACACAAAGACGAATAACTCTATTTCTTCCCCATCTCTTTTATGTCCAATTCACTGTCCTATCGATACGCCCATTGGGGGCCAGCCATCGGCATGGTTTCGGCAGTCCTGTATGTCGTCTGCTTTGTCTGGGGATTCTTTATTACTGATCCAGCATTGCAGACCCAACACATGACCACGTTCCGTATTCTTCTGCTTGATGCCGGATTCGTCGGCCTCAACCTTGCCACTTTTATTTGTGGTCTGATCGTAAGCTACATCGGAGGGATGCTCATCGGCTTCGTCCTCGTGCGATGTTTGCATCACTGTCAGAGATGGTTCCCCTGATTTTTATGCACACCTCCGAACACATTTTCTGGAGTCTCGTCGGCATCTCCTCGGTCTATATCGCCTTCACATTCATCACACCTGTTCGCGCAAGTACACAAGTCCCGGCTCCATCTGTCCAAGCGGCTGCTCAACCATCTCAAGATACGGGCTGCATGGCGAAAGCCGGAGGATGCGGATGCGGTGGTATGATGAAGAGGAACTAATCCCGATCCTGCAATTCTATGAAACGAAATATCCTGCCTATCGGTCTTCTCTGTCTTGTCTTGCTCCTTGGAGCGTGTGCCAAGAAAACGGCAAAAAATCCCGACCCCAACCACGTCCATGCCGATTTTGCCATCTGGGTAAACGGGTACAAGCTTGATTTCTCCGACGCCCGGTATATGTCCGAAGCGCCGACTCCGACGAGCATGCTTCCTCATTTTATTCCCGCCGCACTTGCCCATGAAAATGAAAATGATGAAAATGTGAATCCCGACCGCAAATATCTGCATCTCCATGATGGAAACGGTCATGTGATCCATCGCCATAAGCCGGATCTGACGCTCGGCGATTTCTTCCATTCGCTCGGCATGACCATGACAAGTAGCTGCTTTGAGCTAGATGACTTCCAGTTCCAACATCTTGATCAAGGATGGGTCCATGATTTTGCGCGAACGAAGAACTTGTGCAGCGACGGAAAGTTCCGATGGACGATGATCGTGAACGGGAAGGCGGTCCCAATGGATGCAGGGTATGTGTTCGCGGACGGAGATAAAATCCTTTTGAGTTACGGCTCAAGCGATACAGCCTCGCAGGAGCAGTACAAACAGATGACCGACGATGCTTGTCTCTACTCGAAGACCTGTCCCGAACGGGGCACTCCGCCAACTGAGAATTGCATCGCCGATCCAAGCGTTCCATGCGTAGCACCAAATTAAGAGTTCGGTTACACTGGATTCATATACCCCCTAGGGGTATAGTTCAGTCATGCCTCACATCATTCATGACAAGCAGAAGCTGCTCAATCGCATCAGGCGTATCCGAGGGCAGGTCGATAGTATCGAGAAATCCATCGAGAGCGATCAGGATTGCGTAACCACGCTGCAAACGCTTGTCGCGTGTCATGGAGCCTTGAAAAGCCTCATGGCTGAGATCATCGAAGATCATGTCCGATCTCACGTCGTCGATCCCCATAACAAACCTACATCGCAGCAATCTCAGGCCGCTGAGGAACTGATCGAGGTTGTGAAGTCTTATCTCAAGTAACCACCATTCTCATGTCTTCCTGCGGTTGTTGCACCTCCGAAGCTTCAAAGAATATTTCTGAACAGCCTGAGAAAAGTTTTTGGAGGAACAGGAAATTCCAGTTCCTCCTGGGGGCGCTCGCTCTGGTCATCCCGTTTGAAATCCTTTCGCTTTTTTCGCTTCATCTTCCGGTATACATTGAGTTGCCCCTCTTCCTCGGAATCATTGCGTGGTTTGGATGGGGTGTTTTCCGTAATGCCTTTGAGGGTTTGCTGAAATTGAATTTTTCGAATATCAACCTGCTGATGACAATCGCCGTGATTGGCGCGTTCGCCATCCGCGAATGGGAAGAAGCGGTGATCATCGTCGTGCTGTTCTCGCTCGGTGAGGCGCTGGAAGCGTATGGAGTGCAAAGAAGCCGCTCCGCTCTTCAGCAGCTCGTTGCATCCACTCCGAAGACCGCGCAACTCAAAGGAAGCACCGATCGCGTTTCCGTTGAAGATGTGAAGCCCGGTGAGATCATTGTCGTATCTTCCGGCGATCAGATTCCGCTCGACGGTGAGATTGTCCAGGGGCGGTCTCTGGTCGATGAAGCAACGATCACGGGTGAGCCTTTGCCACGGAGCAAGGATATCGGCGACACAGTCTATGCCGGAACCTTTAACAATGATGGATATCTTGAGATCCGGGTCACGAAGGCTGCTAAGGATACGACGCTCGCAAAAATCATTCATCTCACGTACGAGTCAGCCGAGAAGAAAGCATCATCGCAGAAGTTTATTGAGAAATTTTCCAAGTACTACACACCCGCCGTCATGTTCGGCGCGGTTCTGCTCGTTCTCATTCCGGTCTTCATCTTTGGAAAGCCGTTTACACCGTGGTTCACACAGGCTCTCACGCTTCTCGTCATCTCCTGTCCGTGTGCGCTCGTAATCTCCACTCCTGTTGCCGTGTTCTCGGCGATCGGCAATGCTACACAGCGCGGTATCCTCATCAAAGGAGGGCAATTCATCGAGGCAATGGGCAAGATCAAAGCCATTGCGTTCGATAAGACACGAACTCTCACAAAGGGCGAACCGATTGTCTCAGACGTCGTTGCATTCAATGGCTACAGCAAAGAGGAGGTGCTCGCTTGTGCCGCAGGCATGGAAGCCCTCTCGAAGCATCCGGTTGCAAGGAGTATCACCACGAAAGCCGAGGACTTGAAGCTCGATATCCATGTATTCGAGAATTTCCAATCGGTGATGGGCAAGGGTCTCAAGGGAGATTGCCTTGTATGCACCGATAAGCACCATTGTCTGGGAAGCCGGAAATTTGTCGGAGAAGAACACAGACTCGAAGATGAGGTTCTCCAGAAAGTCGAGGAGTTCGAGCAGCAGGGAAAGACGACAGTTGTCATGGGTACGCAGGGAAAAATCAAGGGGGTCATCGGTGTCACCGATGAAATAAGGCCGGAGAGTGCTGCAGTTATCGCCTCACTGAAGAGACTCGGCATTCAACCGGTCATGCTGACGGGCGATAACCGTTCATCGGCGCAGTATGTCGCGCAAAAGGTCGGAATTCAGGAAGTCATGGCCGAACTTCTGCCCGAAGACAAAGTGCAGGCACTGCGGAAACTCATTGAAGAACACGCCGAGGTAGCAATGATCGGAGACGGCGTGAACGATGCAGCTGCCCTTGCTTCGGCGTCGGTCGGTATCGCGATGGGCGCGATCAGTTCCGATATCGCTATGGAGAGTGCGGATATTGCGCTGATGAATGTAAACCTGAGCTTGCTACCGTTTCTGGTTGGGCTCGGCAGGGCATGTAAGCGAACGATCCAGGTCAACATTGGAGCGGCTGTAGCAGTCAAAGTCCTTTTCATCGGTCTCGCGCTTACGGGAATCAGCAATCTGGCGCTGGCCATCTTCGCGGATGTGGGAATGACGGTGCTTGTTATTCTCAATAGTTTGCGGCTGTACAAGTTTGTCTGACCTATTTCGGTAACTCTATTTTCTTGTACGGTCCCCACGACTCCGTCCAGCCTTTTGTTTTCCAGCGCAGGAGGAAGTGCAGGATTGTTCCCACTGCCATCAGACAGAGCAATACCGATGCCGCTGCCATCCAGCCTTCCAATGACCAAAGCGCGGCAAATCCACTGAGTATGACAATCCATTTGAGAATGCGGAACCATATTGGCTGCGCATGGAGAGCCACATGCTTTTCACGCTGGAACCATTCCTTTGTATTCATGATTTCATGATACGCAAAATTGTGACGAGTCATAGTTATAATGTGAGAATCATTTTTCTTCTCATCATAAAGGTTCGCACCAGCAAGCCTATGGATTTCAAACAAGCAATCGAACTTCTTGCATCAGCACTTGAGAAAAAGAATCCTGCTCAGTTCAGCAGTTCATGGATCTATCGAAATGAGCCGAAAGTCTACCGCTTCATATGGAAGAACATCCGGACGGAAGTTGGCACCATCGATTGGGATTGTGTCACAGTAAAGCTTGAGCGCTCTTTGCAAGCGCGTTGGCATGAGCGACGCTTCAGAAGACTTCCACCATATAATGATCCGCAAGAACTCCTTCTTGTCATGAGAAAATATTTGGATAAGCGCTACGTCTTTTTCACACGGGCAAAGGAGGATAATGAAATGCGAAATCTGATCAGTGTGGCACTCGTCCGGCTTTCGCAAAAAGGAAATATCGATGCCAAACGCGAACTCATGGAGTATATGCAGTTCATGGCAGAAGACTGGATTGATACCTATCCGTTGCTTTGGAGATGGAAGTGGTTTTCGCATGAATTGCCGCAGAAGATCGAGAGCTGCATACAACGTTACCGATACACCGGCACCTTCGTTGGATACGTCTACAAAACCCTCGAATATTCAGCGATGACTCTGCCGAAGCCGAAGCTCTTGGATGATACGAAACTCCACGGTGCCGTAAGAAAAGTTGATGGCATCATTCATGATCTTGAAACGGGTGAAAATCGAATTGCGGAGTACAATGCGTATTCTCAGCCACTGCTGCCTAATATTGGCTTATGTAAGCCAAAATAATGATTTTGTCTAGGCATGAGACACCCCCTGTTGTACTGTCTTATTTGTCTCATTTGACGACTGACCCGCCTGCCCTCAGATAGTATTTTGACCCCCCTCAAAAACGCTCTCTGGGACTCACAAGTTTTGGTGCCAGACCCGTCCGCTCAGCCATCGCTTTTATAAGCCGATATATGCGTTAATCAAAACGTTATTTTGCTTTATTATTAAAATTATGTTATAATAATAAATAATTTCTTACTCACATTTATGAACACAAACACACGAAACGCTATCTTGAGTACAAGTTTGTTTATAGTTCTAAGCATTCTCGCAGCATGTGTTCATCAAAAAATTGTCGTTGAGCCGAAGAAAGAACCTATTGCCATTTCTTCTGTTCCCATCTCGTATCAACAGGCAACAACAAAATTTTCCTTACCAACAAAATATCGAGTTGGTGCCTTATGCACGCCGGAGCCAGATTGTGATAAGGATTCATACATAGACTATGAAATGTCTGTCAGCCCCGACGGCCATATGATCGGTTATATTATTATGGAACCGGCAACTATTCCCCTCACATGGAATGAAACTGTGGTTATTGCTGATGAGAAAAAGCAGATACACACGATGCAATATAAAGAATCACTGGTAAGTCCTCCGGTCTTTAGTCCGGACGGAAAACATTATGCCTATTCTGTATGGGAAAAACATAAGCAGAATTTTTTTGTGGTAAAAGACGGGGTGGAAAATAAGCATTACACAGTTGCAAAATATGACGAACAGAAACCAGAGGCTTGGCCACTTATTCAGTTGCAACCGGCAAAGCATGTCAGCACCATGTATGGCAACTCCAATTACGTGGCCTTTACTGCAAATAACGATGTGATATATGTCGTCCAAGTTGCTGATGCAAAGCAGCAAACATTGGTTGTTGGAACGAAAGAGATATCGCTTCCGTACAACATAAATAATACGGCCCAACTCATGAATAACGGCAATATTGCCTATCAAGTAACTCAGCTAATAGAACCTGTTATCAAGCCTTCGGGACAAGCTGATTTTCAGCAATATCAACTCTTTGCGGTTCATGATTGCACCATAAAATTTCCGCAGGCGAATTGTCCAATACTTGCAAAACAAGAATATTGCACAGGATATCCACAGCAATGTGTTGGTGGCGCGAATTTCACAAAAGTATTTATGGTTATCATCGATCAAAACGGAAAAATTGTTCAGAAAAGTCCTCCGGCAAACTTAGATGAATCACGTGGCTTTTCTATTAGTCCTGACGGAAGTACGGTCGCATATTTTAGACAAAAAAATGGTAATACAGCCAATCAGACAAATACCATACATATTGAAGATTCCAAAGGTCATACACAAGAATATTCTGCACAAGTGCAGAGTTCTACGAATTTTATTTTCAGTACGGATGGCAGTAGTTTTGCAACGGTCACAGAGAAGTGGGCAGGTGCAACTCCTACCGATACATGGCTTGTGATCAATGGAAAGGAAGTTGATCATCATATAAACATCGGTACCCCTGTTTTTAGTCCTGACGGTCAAAAAATTGCGTACGAAGCCGCGGATGGCAGCAAGGGCGCACAGCATATTATTAGGAATATTGTAGGCAATACTGTGCAGGTAATTGGCAAAACTCCCGAGAGCGAGGTATTTGAGCCATGGAGCTTTAATGCAAGCGGCACAACTCTTCTCTCTGTACTACGTGATGATAAAGGGCAATCACGAGTGCTGATAAATGAGACACGTGGAAAATTGTATGATGACATCATCGTGTATCCATTCTTTATCAACAAAGATGCGAACTTTGCCTATGTTGCTAGGAACGGAAGCGATGTATGGTGGATTGTGGAGCCGGTAAAACAGGCGGAGCCGATTGAATCAAAAATAAATTAGGGAAATACATTCCTCATTAGAACTAAGGAAAGACAACGTTACGGCAAGTTTTAAGAAGCAGCTTGGGTGAACTATCAGTGAATCAGATTGATAAAGAATAATCTGACTCTTGTAAACCCTACACCCTCACCTTCCCCCGAAATCCCCTCGCGGCATAATACGATTCCGCCCCGTTGTGATACACAAACACCGTATCGTAACGCCGATCGCAGAAGAGTGCGCCGCCGAGCTTGCGAACCGCTGCAGGCGTTTGTATCCAGCTTGATGTCTTCAGGTCAAAGTCTCCCAGCATCTGCAATTCTCGATATTCTTCTTCGGTTAATAGTTCGATTCCCATGGCAGCCGCCATATCCAGCGCGCTGTTTTTTGGCTTATGTTCTTTTCTGGCCTCCAGCGCGGCGCGGTCGTAACACACGCTCCGGCGGTCTTTGGGGCTTTCGGCTGCGCAATCGAAGAAAACATATTCGCCTTTTTCTTCCCCTACGACATCCGGCTCACCGCCCGTGCTTTCCATCTCATTCAGTGACCACAGTTTTTCCGGGTGTTTCTCGAGCTTCGTTTGTACGGCACCCCACTTCATTCCTTTATGACGATTCATATGCTTCTCGAAACGCGCTTTCAGGAGTTTCAGCAGTTCGTCGTGTTGCTTTGGCGAAAGGGTCTTTTGGCTCATATGTGCAGAGAGAATTGAATCGGGGGTATTACAGCTTTTCTATCTCCTTCAAATCCTTGTCAGGAAGATAGATGATAAGAAGGCCGAGAACGATGCCGCCGAGAGATGTCACAATGTGTTGTCCGCCAAAAATTTGCAGATCGATAAAATCCAGAACATACCAGATTCCGCGCCAGATGAGCACAATACCGACAACAACCGAAATGTTCTTGGTAAAATAGCGCAGGAGAGATGCAGAATTTCGTTTCATGATAGTAATGATACTTGCAAAGCTGCCGATGCGAAAGCTTGGCAGACAACTTATTTCCCGCTTATCGTAGGCGTTAGCATAAAAGCCGGACATCTGATTTACCCTCATTTATTTTCCGGTATAATCAGAGCTATGCCAAAAATCCACCTGTCTACGTTTATACAAGCTCCACGAGCAAAAGTCTGGGACGTCATGCTTTCCGACGCGACGTACCGCGACTGGACAAACGCATTCAATCCTGGTTCTTACTACAAAGGAAACTGGGAAGAGGGATCGAAGATGCTCTTTCTGGGCCCGGATCCAACTGGAGCCAGTAAAGGTGAGGGTGGCATGGTAAGCCGCATCAGGAAAAACAAGCTGCACGAATTTGTGTCGATTGAACATTTGGGTATGGTGATGAATGGCGTGGAAGACACGACCAGCGACGAAGTAAAAAAGTGGGCCGGCGCGCACGAAAACTACACGTTCACCGACAAAGACGGTGGAACAGAACTGGTGGTCGATATGGATATTAGCGAGAGCGAGAAGGTAATGATGGAAGAGATGTGGAAGAAGGCGTTGGTGAGATTGAAAGAATTGGCAGAAAGTTAACTTATATCTAAACTTAAAGTAGGAAATTCAAGCTAGATATTATTCAATTTGATATATGAACGATAACTATAAAATCGAAATATTCTTAATGGAGCTCAATATTTATAGAAGACTATGGGTATCGTGGAATCAGAATGGACAAGTTCATCCACCTTCAAATATAAACCATCATTCAGTGACTCATATGTTTGTTCATGATTACATAAAAGCTGCCTTTTTATTTAGGTTTGTAGTCCGCTTATACGCATTAATTGAAGAAGATGGAAAAAAATTTACATTCGGATATTGGCTGTCTTCTTTAAAAACAAGCCCTAAAATTGAACAAGTAAAGAACAAATATAACGCACTTATTAATTCGGAAGATTACAAAAAGCTGATGAAAAAACGCCATACAATGTTCGCCCATAATGGCCTAAAGCCCACCACGGAAAATCATAGTTACAGTGCCCTTTTCCAAATAAGTAGGGATTTAGAAAGCTTTTATGATGAGATAGTCTCTGATGGACAAGCAAATCAAATTCCATGGACAGGAGAACTAGATCCTAGAATAGCCCACGTATCAAATTGCAGAGGAGGAATTGAAGAAAATGTAAATCAGTTCTTCAAGAGACTCGAAGATTGACTTAAGTATTCGATTTAACATTACTAGCCTTACACCCCCTCAAAAAACTTCACCATCGCATCTGCCGTTCCTGGCGGCCACACGTGCGGGTAATACACACTGCGTTCGTAGTCGATGGTATGCGGACAGAACACGACCGGGTTTTGCGTGCAACTTGCGTACTGCACACACGAAAATGCAGATGGATCGACGCTTAAAGACTGTGCTGAGCATGTATTCTCCTTTATGCGCACATCGCGCATGGCAACCGCGCTCGACTGTGGCGACAGGGCGTCTTTCGGGTTATTGATGATCATTGCTGCGGTCGGACCGGTGCAGTTACTGGTGATTGCTGAGCCACCGACTGTTGCAGACGCGCGGACCACTCCGCCGCGTGCGCAGGCGACTGAGTTGGCAAACCAGGCGCCGAGCGAATGGCCGACGACGTAAATGCGGTTTAAGTCGATACATTCGCTATCGCTAATCTCACGAACGATCGCATCGAAGAAGGCTATGTCGCGCAGTTCCTGCGGCTTATCGTTGCCATCCGACCACGAGAAACTGCCGTTGCCTGTGGGGATACCTGCTGGATACGCGATAAAGTACTTCGATGCCGCTCTGTCCAAACCGTAGTAATCCTGCACCTGCTCGTTGCTATTCGTCTTCCCATGAAACGCCACAATGAGCGGCGATGGTGTGTTGGACGACGCGCCGCGTGCTTTGGTCAGAATGTACGATCGATCCATACCACGAACAGAAAGCGTGAGAGACGGACTGCGTTCGTCTTTGCCGCAACCGGGCGACAGGTTGGCGAGAGCACGTTCGTTGTCGTGCTTCACGTACCTGGCGATCAAGTCCGCCGCGCGTTCGCGCGTGATGGGATCGGCCGGGTTATACGACCAACTGCCGAGAATTTTTTCATCATCGATTTTCTGCACGTACGGTGTATACCACTGCTCGCCCTGCGGTTCGCTGACAGTATTTCCATATGCCAGCACTGCCATCTTTATGGCTTCGGCAAAAACAATCGGCTGGTCCGGCTTAAAGAACTGGCGCGAGCCGACTTTGTAGCCGCTTACAATCCCCCGCCGCTTGGCCGCACAGACGAACGGCGCAAACCATGCGCTTGCCGGAACATCGGCGAAGCAATCGTCCGTTACCGGTTCACTATCCGTTTTGGAACTGAAGACGAGCTTTAAAAACTCCGCGCGATTCACCGTCTGCTTGGGGTGAAATAGTCCATCGGGGTAGCCACCGATCGCACCTTTGGCCTTGAGGTACGTTACATTGTCCTGATACCCAAACCACGACCTGGCCATGTCGGGAAATGGCGCTGTAGTTGCTGCTTCCAGCGGATACGCAGGTGCAAGCAATCCGCAGAGGAGAGACAGGCAAAGACAGAGCGGAACGTATCTGTGTTTGTGCATGAGACAAGCATAGCGGAGAACACCGGCAGCCGAAGAAATATCCGGTGAAATTTGTCAGTCGCATCCATCTGCCGCTCTCACTCGCATTGAAATCACTATTTCTCCTCACCACAAAAAGATAGTATATTTTGGAGAAATTGCTGAACGTCTTTTACTCATCAATTCACTGTTTCAGACAGATAGACTCCGGCATTCCGTATGGCAAATATATGACGAAAAAGATAATTATATACTTATTTGACACTTTGTAAAACAACAGAGAAAATGAAGGTACATGTATCTGACGATTCAGGAATTCCACCGACGCTTTCGGCTGAGCGAGGAATGTTTAGACTATCTTTTTCGTTCCAAGTTCAACCACGTCACCTGTCCTGAATGCGGGCGGGTGAATGCGTATCACAAGCATCCCACCAAGCCTTGCTATACCTGCAACTGCTGACGCTCGCATATTTATCCGATGAAACATACCATCTTCGAAGGTTCGCCTGTGCCACTGGCCAAGTGGTTTTATGCAGTGTTTCTGATGGCCCAGACGCCTGAAGGGGTATCGGCAAAAAGTCTGGAGCGCGAACTGCAGGTGACGTATCCAACCGCCTGGCGCATGGCCAAACGCATTCGTGCGGTACGACCGGATAATACCCATTGGGCAAAGCCTATTTTTATCGATATGTTCCTGCAGAATTGCATGCTCCACAGCGTGCAGCCCTTCTCCCAGACACCGCTTCCAGCCGAGAGCATTTCTGCGGTTCTCTCGCCTAAAAAGCGCAGGCAGCCGAAAGAAAAACGTGACTCAGTATTGGGCAACTGATCCGTCATGCCGGCTGACCAATGCCTGCAGAATTTTCAGGGACATTGAATCCGCAAGGAACCGGACATTCCCGCCGACAAACAGGACATTCACTCCGCCCGGATGCCTGCTTCTGGCAGCTATGCTTGTATCATTGCCATGCACCCTTGGCAGCCGCAATTCCCTGCAGTGATGCACGGTATCGCCGCATGCTTTTATATTTGCTGTACCCGGAGGCATTTGCCGCCACCAGGGTGTCGGCGGCTGCATCGTTGATACCTCTGTTCACCGTTATCCTCTCCAGCGGCAATTTTCCGCGGCGGGCGTCACGCAGCACTTCAGCAAAGGCAATCGTGGAACCGGTGCCGTCGGGAATGCAGGCAAGCATGACCCTTCTGTTAAAATAGAAAGCCGCATGCGTATCGTTGATCGTCGTTCCAAACGGCGATTTATAGTTTGTGCCCGTGCTTTTGGCCTGATTGTCGCACTGTGATGCACCGCTGTCACTGGGACACAGAAGAGCAGGGAAAACTGTTGTGAAAACCGTGCAGTCCGAATACGTCGGCGACAGGCTGCGCCTATAAAAAACGGGAATCAAATTCACTCTTCCGGAAACGAGAGAAGATTGCTGTTTTCCACTATGTCCCCTCCCAACACTTCCTTCACATTCATTTTTTTTGCCCAGTCATTAACCTGTGGTCTTCCCACTTTCATACTCTGCAGAAAATCCAAAATGTTCGTCGCCGGATACTTTTTTCTCACCTCTAGCGGGCAATTCAAGTGGAGGGCTTCCAGAATGGCGCAAACAGCGATAATCCGTCTCTTTTCGGGCGGGTCGATTTTCCTGTTCTTTCTGTATTTTCCCAGCGGTGGTGGTTTCATCTGGTTAAGAACAGACAAAATGTATGGAATAAGCGTCGTTTCGAAAAACTCAGGATTTTGCCGCATGCCACTTTTCATCTTCACTCCAAGGGTTACTGCCACAGCTTTCAGCCCGCTGCCCGATTCCTTTCGCCGTGGACGGCCGCCGTTTCGCTCGACTGGAACCGCTTTCAGGGCCCTGCTGTCACACTCCTCAATTTGCGTGCGCACGTCCTGGCAAATTTCCTCAAAATGCTTTTCCATATCATTCAAAATCGAATCCGACAGCTTGTGATGCTCTGCAATGCAAGCCACAACCTGGCAGATTTTTGTCCGCGCAAGCGCCCGCAATCTCAAAAGATCCGGCACTGCAGAGAATCGGGCGTATTTTCCCCCTTCTGTGCCGGGTTGGGCGACAGGAGCAAACCCTCAAGACTCTCATACAATCCATTGATCACGGAATCCGATTCATACGCCGCGCCTTCGTTACATGCGCGGATTTTCTGACGGAGATACTCAGTCACGCCATGCGCATACAGCTCGAATTTTTTGCCGTCCAGCATATGCGGCAACGGCTTTGTCCAGAAAGATGGCAGCACAGGAAAACCTGTACCGCTGTCATATGCATCAGGCAGAAGAGGTTGCTGAGGATTTCTTCTCAATGTTTCTCTTTCGATTGGTCTTTCCCGCTCAGAATGTCCGGGCAACGGTGCGTCACCGCTTGTGGGTGAAATGCCAGACGGCATTCCGGCAAATGACACTGGCCTTGGTATGTACGAAACACTCGGTTTGTACAGAGGATTATTTCTTTTTTCCGCAGCGGCAGGCAATTCTTCCGGCGGGGCATTGTGAATTTCTTCCCATATAATTCTAAACGTTTCTTGCCTCAATTTTTTCACCTGCAAATATATGCTTGGCGATAACACCTCGCGCATATGCCTGCTATCCCTCTCAATCTTGCCCGCTTCTTTCACCAGACGCCCTACGGTTCTTGCCACCGCATGCAACTGCTCATGCGTCGCCACGGTTTGTGGTAAAGACGCCTTAATCCCTGTTGCCAAAAATTCTACTGCATGATCATACTTTCGCTTCAAGTTTAAATCACAATAAGATGGAAACTTGACTGCAATCATTCTTTTCAGCTCATTTTGTGCCTCATCGATAATTTCCGCCAACGTCTCCTTCTCAATCTTAAACGGCAACGCATTTTGCGAATCCAAGCTGACACACCCGATGTTTCTGACGACATCATCATCTCAATACAAAATAGCAGGGAATATAGTTGCACTTTATATTTTTCATTATACAGCGCAACAATTTTCCCTCATCTGTTCATATACCACACTTTGTACGTCAGATACGTCGCAAAGCAGACCCACAGCGCATACGGAACAAGAAGTACCGCAGCCAGTGGTGCAACCGGCCACAGAAGCCATATCAAAACCAGAACGGATATCTCGAGCAGAACGGCGCCGATCAGTGCCGCGCCCTTCAAACGGAACCCGAAGAACAGCGCACTCCAGCCGGCATTCAGCATTGCATTGATCAGAAAGACAATCAGAACCCAAGCGAGAACATCGCCGGCAATCGTGTTGTACGCGATAATTGCCGAGAATGCCGAAAGCGTATAAATGACCGACCACACGATACCGATAGTCGATCCTGGCGGTGTCCAGCTCGGCTTTTTGATATGCCGGTACCATGGCAATCCTTTTTGCGTGACCATGCCGCCAAGTACAGCTGTCAGAACGGTGACGAGAATAATGAGAACGGAACCGAAAAGCATAAAAGTGGAGTGAAGGAGTGGCGCATTGCAGTCATGATGACGCATGTCCGGCGCCATTCTTCGACTGTACCACATGAGGAGGCTTTCCATACGCCGGATATGTTGCTGTATACTCGCATGTATGTCCGCCCGCACCCTGCTCAGGCATCTCAGGTCGCTTTCAAATACTGCAAACGTGCAAGGAATGCGGCGTTTTGGCATACAGGGCGACAAGATGCTGGGCATTCCGATTCCCGTCCTTCGCGCTATCGCCAAGCAAACCGGCAGGAATCATGAGCTCGCAGCCGCCCTGTGGAAATCGGGCCTGCACGAGGCGCGCATTCTCGCGGCATATATTGATGATCCCAGGCGCGTGACAAAAAAACAGATGGACAGCTGGGTGCGTGATTTTGATTCGTGGGACGTGTGTGATCAGGTATGCGGCAATCTGTTCGACCGCACGCCGTACGGTTTTACGAAAGCCAAAGAATGGATCAAATACAGGCAGGAATACGTTCGACGAGCCGGGTTTGTCATGATGGCTGCACTGGCAGTGCATGACAAAACAACAGATGACGCCATGTTCGCGGCGTTTCTGCCGGCCATAGAATATTACGCCTGTGACGAGCGGAATTTTGTGAAAAAAGCGGTTAACTGGGCGCTGCGGCAGATCGGCAAGCGCAATGCATCTCTGCGCACAAAAGCCGTTGCATGCGCCCGAAGAATACACAGACAGGACGCTGCATCCGCCCGATGGATCGCAAGTGACGCATTGCGGGAACTGCAGCGGCCGGCAGTCATACGCATGGTCCGCAGGCGATCTGTCCTCGGGCAGGCGCCTTTGTAAGAAAAGAGGAGCTGATCCGTCTTCTTTCTGATACGTCTGTGCCGGCTGTCAGCGGATTTGTGACCGCTTTCTGCAGATGACAGACGTTGCTGATCAATGCCTGATCGATATACTGTGCGCACCCTTTCACCATGCCCTCCTCTCCGCGCCGCCGGCAGCAATCCAGACTAACAGAGTACCGCAAGCACACGCGCATGCGGCAACCGCCTCTGGAAAAGCGGCATTTGCTCCAGCTTGCGGCCATTGTCAGCTCATCCGAAGATGCCATTATCGGCAAAACGCTCGACGGCCTTGTGACCAGCTGGAACAGCGGGGCAGAACGCATGTTCGGCTACAGTGCCGAGGAGATGATCGGCCATTCCATCGAACGCATCATTCACCCGGATTTCAGCAACGAGACGCAGCGCATCGCCGACGCCATGCAACAGAACACCGGAGTGTCTCATTTTGAATCCCTGCGCATTCACCGCGACGGACACCACATTTATGTCTCGCTGAGCGTCTCCCCCATCAAGGATCTCGAAGGACGGATCGTGGGTATTTCCTCCATCTCACGTGATGTCACGAAGCAAAAAAAAGCCGAGCAGGCGTTACGCGAAAGTGAGGAGCGGTTTCGCTCGATGGCAAACACGGCACCGGTTCTCATGTGGATTTCCGACGCACACAAAAATGCAGAATGGTTCAGCCAGCAATGGTACGAACTCACGGGCTGGCCGCACGACGGCAATGCCAGCGCTCACTGGAAAGCAAGCGTTCACCCGGAAGATGTCGCGCGCTGTCAGGCCGAGTATGCCTCAGCGTTCGACGCACGCATGCCTTTGCGCATGGAATACCGTCTGCGTGATGCAGCTGGCAACTACCGCTGGCTGCTGGACATCGGCAAACCGCGTTTTCAGGATGACGGCGTGTTTGTCGGCTACATCGGCACGGGTATGGACATCACCGTGCAAAAAGAGGCGGAGGCGACACTGCAGCAGCGCGAAACGCAGTATCGCCTGATGGCCGAAGCCATTCCGCAGATTGTCTGGACCGCCCAGGCGGACGGTTACAACGACTACTTCAACAAACGCTGGTTTGAGTATACCGGCCTCACCGCCGAAGAAACATACTCCGGATCCAAAAGTGTTGTTCATCCAGACGATCAGCAAGATTATAAAATACGCTGGCAACAGGCTATTGAAACTGGCAAAGAATATGAAGCGGAGTACCGCTTTCGCCGTGCGGCGGACGGGATGTATCGCTGGCACCTCGGCCGCGCCATTCCTGTACATGATTCCAAAGGCGCGATTGTGAAATGGTTTGGCACCTGTACCGATATTCATGACCAGAAAAGGGCGGAGGAAAAAATCCGCACGCTGAATCAGGATCTGGAGCAGAAAGTGAAAGAGCGCACGGTACAGCTGGAAAACGAAGTTACCGAACGCAAAGCACTCGAACAGCAGGAGCGCGCCCACGCCGAACGTCTGCGTAATATGATCAGCAACATGGAATTGGCAGCTGTAGCCGCCGATGAAAACCTGACGATTTTGCATGCCAATCAGCAATTCTGCGATCTCTTTGGTCTGGGAAAAGTGAGCGATATTATTGGCAGTAACGGGATAGAGGTGATCAAAAAAGCAGCGGCCAACATTGAGAACGGTGCATTCTTCGCACAAGCACTCACGAATATCATGCAACGCCATGAAAAGTCCTTGAACCGTGAAATCCCTCTCAAGGACGGTCGCATTCTTTCCAGCGACTACATTCCGATTTCCGAAGGCGGCCAGCATCGCGGACACCTGTTGCTGTACCGCGACATCACCAACGAGAAGCGTATCGATGTCACCAAGTCCGAATTCATGTCACTCGCCAGTCATCAGCTACGCACCCCGCTCACGGCGATCCGATGGATGCTGGGCCGGCTCGAGCGAAGCCTCGACAAGAAAGCCAATGACTATGAAAAACGCTTGCTCAACGAAGGAAAAGGAGCGATTGGCCGCATGGCGGATACCATCAATACCATGCTCATGATTTCTCGCATTGAAAGCGGCAAAGTGACCATCAAGCCGGTGGCCATTGATCTGCGGGTATTTTTACAGAGCATTCAGGAAGAGTACAGAAAAGAATACTCGGAGCGGCATCAGACCTTCACGCTCGACTGTATGCCAGGACTCACCCTTTCCACGGACGAAGGTTTTTTGCGGGAAATTATCCAGAATCTGGTGAGCAACGCCATCAAGTACACGCCGGAAAACAAATCGGTCTCCCTGAGCGCCTACACGAGAAACGCAAAGACTGTGATAGAAGTGGCAGACAGCGGCTTTGGCATTCCGACTCACGAACAGGAAAAGATTTTCACCAAATTCTTCCGGGCGACCAATATCGTGTCCCACGAAACCAACGGAACGGGCTTGGGATTATACTTGGTGCAGCTTCTTACAAAGATGCTCGGAGGAACTATTGCCTTCTTCTCGCAGGAAAACGCCGGCACCACATTCACGCTGACGTTTGACTGTCAAAAAAATTGACAATTGTTATAAAATAAATTATTAATACAAATAATGCTAGATTCTTCCAGGAAGGTGTGTGGCGGCGATTTCAATCAATCCGTTCTTAGCGTAGCCATTGGGGAAGTGGCCGAAGTGAAAGCCAAGCTGGAAACGGCAGCGGCAGACTTATTTCCCGGCAATCCAAATCGCCAGCACAATTATATTATCGAAGGGGTGAGGAAGCTGTCGGGACTGGATGAATTTGTTCCTTTGCTGCGGGAAAAAATGCAGCTGCTCCTGCTGAACGCAAAAGTGAAGGAAGTAACAAGAAGCATCACCCACAGCAGCAAGACAGACGTGTATAGGGCGCTGGGCATTCCTGAATCTTTATTGACGCCGGATGTATCCGCCATTCATGGAGACCTTTCAGCAGCAGAGATTCAACAATGCAGTCACGAAGCTGTCCGGCGTGTACTCAATCTTCCGAAGATGGAGCAGGTACGACTGGCACTGGACACCCCGTTTACCGAATGGAACTATAAAGAACACCGCGAGCAGATACATGACGTGTATGGCACGGCACAACTTCCGCCCGAAGCGATTGTGGCCGCGGTCCAAGGAGACGAAACGGCAATGCAACAGTATATTAAGGGAGGACTGTTCATTCGAACAGCTGATGAGATGCATGAAGAATGGGAAGATGACACACAAAAAACAGAGGGTCGACTTCGCTTTTTTGGCCTTAAAACGCAAGACAAGAGAGGGCTGTGCATCGCATCCGTTTATGAGGAAAGTCCCCGTGGAAAGTCAGAATTTATGATGTACGGGCCAGGCACTCATATGGAATACAGCCCGAGTGCCACCGCCGAACGAACCAGGTTGACTGAGAAGATAACCCGTACTCCGGCCTCTGTTGATATGTTTGACACCATCGCGGTAAGGCTCAACAAAGAGGGCACCGGAGAAAATCCGATACTCGCTGTGCTGACAATGCTTGAGTTTGCGGTCATGCGCCTGAAAGAAGATCCCAACCGCACAGAAATGATTCTGTATGTCATGAATCTTCTGCACATCGATTTCTGTCCTGATGTGCGCAAACCGGACAAAGTGACGGAATATCCGGTACGAGGTCTCGAAAACAGCCGAAGCCTCAGATTCTTTCTGGGATTGGGCGCGATAGATTTCGGCCTCTCCACTTCCATGATTGACCACAGAACTGCAAAAAATATACAGAAACCGGATACCCGGTCCACGCGCAGAGGGACGCATGTCGTGACATCGGCAGGCGGATTATCCGAGGAGGTGCAGTGGGAAGCAAGGCTCTCCCCTGTCTGGAGGCTGATGTCGATCAAGTACAACACTCTCGTCAAAAACCTGTGGTACGAACTGGAAAAGAGGACTGCGGCGTACGGATACCTGAACCACCCGCGCATGGAATCCTTGCGCGAGCGGATTGCGGCACTGAAACTGTAAAAAAACTGCTACTTCTTCTTTACATTGGCATGCGCCTCTTTGATGAGACGGTGTGCTTCTTCCAGGTCGAACCAGCCTTCCAATTTGGTTTCCTTTTTTTCCAGAATTTTGTAGGTTTCGAAGAAGTTGGCGATTTCGTCCAGCGTGTGCTGGCCCACGTCCTTCATGGTCTTGATATGCTTCGTATGCGGATTGCCCGTTGCAACCGCCAGAATTTTGTCATCCAACCCTTTGTCGTCGGACATTTTGAGCACGCCGAGTGCGCGCACTTCCACCAAGCAGCCTGGAATAACCGGACTGTCGGTTACAATAAGCACATCGAGCGGGTCGCCGTCATCGGCCAGAGTTTCGGGAATGTAGCCGTAATCGACCGGATAGAACATGGACGAATGCAGAACGCGGTCAAGCTTCATCACACCTAATTCGTGATCGAATTCGTACTTGTTGTGCGTGCCGCGCGGGATTTCGACAAAGCAGTTGAAGATCTCTGGAAACTTGGAACCGATTGGGAGATTGTGCATGGAAGAGTGAGAAAAGTTGATGCATGTATACAGCAAACAGTGGGTCTGCGACAAGGATAAATACTCGCCTGTCTCTGCAGAAAGCCTATACTCGGCTCCATGTGGAGAAATGGTCGCATCGCCGTGTTTTCGATTGCTTTGGCACTCAGCTGCGTGCCGATGGTTTCTGCTCAAACGACATTGCCGACTGCCTCGACTATCGATGACACGCGGCTCACCAAGCTCTACGAGGCGTATCTGGCCAAAAACAAAAATGATACCTACACCGAGAATCGCATCATCGACGAACGTCATCGTATCAACGGTCTCATCGACGACGAAATACAGGCCTTCCTTAATAGTAACGAAGATCAACTGCTTGCCGGAACACCCATCGCGCAATCCGCGAGCAAGCAACGGAGTGTGGTAAGCGCGCTGGAATCCTCGCTGCGCGGTCGAAGTGTCGACCGCGATCTGCTCTTGGAAGAAGAGGACAAGTACTACGTTTCGCCGCAGATAGAAGCCACAGTCGACGACATACGTACGACACATTCGTACGCCGAACTGCTCGCCAAGAAAGCGGTGCTCGAAGAACGCATTTCCGTTTTGAATGCCATTTTACCGGCGCAGAAAGACAAGCTCCTTAAGCTGCAGAACGAACAGCGCCTGGAGCAATTCAGCTTTCTGATCAGCGTAAGTATCTATATGAGCATGCTCTTGATCATTATTCTGATCGAGCGCTTTATTCAACGGGTGTTTGTAGCCAGAATTGAAAAACGCGAGCGCCGCTATTTTTTCAAGAAGATTATTACCGGCGTTATTTACGGTGGCACATCGCTTCTGGTACTCAATAAAATTCTGGTGGAACATCCGTCGATCCTGTCGTCTCTCGCGATCATCGGTGCCGGTTTGGCTGTCGCGTTGCAAGACGTGGTGAAAGACGTCGTCGGCTGGATGATGATCGTGCAGAAACGGCACTTTACTGTGGGTGATCGCATCAGCATCGGCACGTACACCGGTGATGTGATAGATATCGGCATTCTGCGCACCGCACTGCTGGAAGTAGGCACCACCGTTCACGCCGATGTTCTCGAGCGTTCTGGCAAGACGCTGTTTGTGCCGAATTCGCAAGTTCTGACGCAGCACGTTCTCAACTACAACACCACGTCGGATTATACGAAATCCGAAATGCAGATCACCATCACCTACGAGAGTAACTGGCAGAAAGCCGAAAAAATCATTCATGAAATTCTTCTCAAAGAAACCAAGGAATTTACGGCTGCCGCGCGCAAGCAGCAAAGCAAGCGGACGTACTTGTATTATATTCCGGTAGAACCGTCGGATGGGATTGTGTATACCGATATCGCCAGTTCGGGCGTTACCTTCACGCTGCGCTTTAACGTACCGATTGGTTTCCGCAGAGATGTAGCGACAAAAGTGAGTAAAGATATTCTGAAGAAATTCGGTAAAGAGAAAGATATTCAGCTGGCCTACAGCACCGTGAGAGTGGTGGGAGGCAGATAAGGTTGTTGATTTTTGGTTGTATTTTTTCTCCGGCGTAAACATTTGTTTGATTCTCGTTCATTCGTTTTCGTGTTTGCGATATTTGACTCGGATTTGGTTCTTTGATCTTCGAATTTTTGCAATTTGTATCTTGTTTCTTGGAATTTTAATTATACCTCCCCCCTCCTCTCCCGCGGCTCCACATACTTCAATCCCAGTTTCTTATAAATCTCTTCCTCGGTTTTGCTGGCGATATTTTTCTCGCCGTCAAACAGCCCGTATTCATTCAGTTTCCAGCCTTTGGCGATCGCGATTTTTCGCATTGCGATGTTATGTTCTTTGTCGCCCGTAAAGTACAGAAGCGCGCTTCCCCACTCGTCATCCTCCACAAAGCGCACATCCACGCGCAAGCCGGACTGAGCGTCGAAGGATAATTTTGTATCACCGAATGCAACGATTTTACGGACAGCCGGCAGCGTCGAGATTTTCTCCGCTACACTTTTACGAAATGCCGCTTTCTTTTCCGCGTCTCCCGTCTTCATACTGAGCGTCGCAACAATATCCACGTCGCCAATCGTTTCCTTATGCCGGCGATACGAACCGGCCGCTTGCGCCCGTTCAATGCCCTCCACGCCGCGAATACTTTCCAGGAGCGATTCCACTTCGGATTCGATGTCGCCGCGCACAAATCGCTTGCTGCGCTCGCCCACCGCCAAAGCATTTTCCAGAATTTTCGCCTCCATATGTTCGGAAAAACGTGGAAGTGATCGTAATTTTCCCTCCTGCGCTGCTTTAATGAGGTCGTCGACCGTTTTGATGCCCAGTTCTTTTTGGAGCTGGACTACACGCTTGGGTCCCAGGTCATCCACTTGCAATAAGCTGAGTGAGCCGAGTCCGATTTCGCTGCGGAGTTCATCGAGAAATTTGATCGAGCCATTTTCACAATATTCACGGATTTTAGATGCAATCGCTTCGCCGATGCCGGGAAGTGCCTGTAGTTCTTTTATAGTTGCAAACGAGCAAATATCCGCAGACTGATCTTCGATTGTCTGCGCGGCTTTTCGATAGGCTCCCGGTTTGAATGCGATGGATTGGAAATCCAGAATATCGGCAATTTCGCGCAGCAGTGCGGCGATTTTTTCGTTATTGGGATGCATAGCAAAAGTATAGTAGAAGCAAGTACGAAGAACCAAATACGAAATTTGAAACAAATTCTAATTTTAAAATTCGAAATTTAATTTTGTTTCGCGCTTGGTTCTTTGATCTTCGTATTTATTAATGCGAATGTGTTTCCACAAATTTCCTCAGCAATGCCTCCAGCTGCTTCTTTTCTGCCTCTGAATACATACCGAAACATTTGTCGGCCTGCTTTTTAAGAGCTGCCTCGATCACATCGAGCAGTTTTTTGCCTTTGCCTGTGAGTTTTAAATGAGACACACGACGGTCTGTTTTGCAGAGCTCACGCTCGACCCATTCGGCTTTAACCATGCCGTCGACAATCTGCGTGACATTGCTTTTGTGGCAGCACAAAGCCTTGCTGAGCTTGCTCATGGATTCGCCGTTTTCCTGTATCTGCTGGAGCATCATCGCCTGGCAGATGCTGATGTCGCTGCCCTGAAGCCCCACCTGTAATTCGCGCTCGCAACAACTTGCGGCGTTCTTCAGCAGATGGATAAGGTCGAGAGTATGGCTCATGCGTGGGCTGATGATAGCATGAAATGAGGCGGGGGGTGAAGAAAAGAGGGGGGAGTAAGGCAGGTAGTGTGGGTAAGGCGTAAGGAGTGGGTATTGTGGGTATAGCGGGTAAAGCGTGTAAGGCGGGTAGGTTTCAGGTATTATTAGTTCAGGCCCACACGAATTTTTACCTATCCTACCCGCTATACACCCAATACCCGCATTACCCGCCTTACCTTTCAACCCAACTTCTTTCCCTCCCATGCCCGACCCATCCTCTCCAATCTCCTACAAATCCGCCGGCGTCGATATCGATAATGCCGATGCGACCAAGAAAGCGATGGCAACGAGCCTGGAAACAAAAAGTCCGCTGGTGCTGAATGCCTTCGGTGCGTTTGCATCGCTGCTGGACGGCTCATTCAAGGGCTACAAAGAACCGGTTTTGGTCTGTAAAACGGAAGAGCCGGGCAGCAAGCAACTCATCGCGTTTCAGCATGATAAAATCGAGAGTGTCTGCGAGGACCTCATCAATCACCTCATCAACGATATTATTGTAATGGGTGCCACTCCCGTGTTTTTCCAGGATTGTATTATCTGCGGCAAACTCGAGAGCGACAAAGTAAAGCGGATTGTGAAAGGCATGGCCGATGCCTGCCGCGCGCAGGATTGCATTTTGACCGGCGGCGAGACATCGGAGCAGCCGGGCGTCATTCCGGCTGGCACGTACATTTTGACCAGCAGCGGCATTGGCGTTGCCGAAAAATCAAAAGTAATTGATGGCTCCGCCATCAAAAAAGGCGATCGGGTTCTTGCTGTTGCCTCCAGCGGACTGCACACCAATGGCTACACACTGGTACGAAAATTGATGGAAGCTAAGCCGGAAATTTTAAAGGAGACGATCGATGGAAAATCTTTTATCGATACCGTCCTCATTCCTCATCGCTGCTATTGGAAACCGCTCAAGGACCTGATGAAGCAGCCAAGCTTACATGGCATGGCGCATATTACAGGCGGTGGCATAGAGGGAAATCTCAATCGTATTCTGCCGAAAAATCTGGATGCGAGCATCGATGCATCGGCCATCAAAATTCTGCCGATCTTCAAGGTGATCAAGAAGTATTCTGGCTCGACGGACGTCGACATGCGCCGGACGTATAATCTCGGTGCCGGCATGACGATTGTGGTAAGTGCTGATGCGGTAGCAGAAACAATCAGACACTTTGAGTCGCTCAAGATTGATACCTACGCCATTGGTGAGATTGTCGATGGCAACGGCGAAGTCGAGATGAAAGGTAAGCTAAAGTGGTAAAACTTTTGTCGGGAAGCGCCGGACTGCTCAATGATGTTCATCAATTATTTTTACGGGATATACTTCAAATAGCCGGCACGTCCCGACAGACAGAAAAAATTCTATAATCAAAACCCCGTCCGCTTCGTGTCAGTCTCCGTTAAGGCAACTATCTTGGGGAACGAGGATTTACTTGCACAGTCATCATACATGCATCTTTTACCTTTGCAAGTAAAATGTGAAGATGTTTTAATATATGTATGACAGCAAATAGTCCGCGCCGCTTGTACAAAAATCTGAAATTAAGTACTCTTTCAATAAATCCGAATATTACTGCCTTACTAGATACAATAGATAAAGGCAGAATATTATCGCTGGAAAAATTAATCAAAGCCGTAGAGAGGAAAGTCATTGTCAATAGACTCGAATTAGATCGCCAAGAAAGGAATTCCGGTAATCCGAATATAAAAAAAAGTTGCAGAAAGTTTAGCCATCAATAGAAGAATTTTTTACAAATTATTGGAAAGACATAACATCCCTCTCAACTCAATTGATGACGTAGATTAAATCGCAATCGGCTTGATTTTGTTGCTTGGCTTTGGGCTTTCAGCCGGCTTCTGTGGCGTTATATCCGTAACTTTTACTTCGACTTCGGATGAATCCGATAGCTCTTTTTTGCTGTCTGGATGCGCTTTTTTCGCTTCGTGCTTTTCTGGCTTATGGGAAATTGGCTTGGCAACCTCTTTGGGCGCCATAAAGGCGTCGTTTTCTTTATCGAAGATCTGATGCTTACGTGCCGACTGCATGCCGATTGTCTGATTGCTGCCGGTATCGTAGCCGCCGATGGAATCGCGGATGATTTTCCCGCCCTCCAGCCGCACCACGCGCGTCTGCAGCGCATCAATAATCTGCTGATCGTGCGATGCCAAGATAACTGTCGCGCCTTCCTTATGGACTTTTTTGAGCAGCTCGACAATCTGCAAGGATTGCCTGGGGTCGATGTTGCCGGTTGGCTCGTCGGCAATCACGATCATCGGGTGATGCACGAGCGCTCGAGCCAATGCAACGCGTGCTTTTTCCCCGCCAGAGAGCTCACGCGGAAATGCTTTGCCTCTGTCGGCCAGCCCGATTTGCTGAAGCAGCGCTGGGACACGCTCACGGATCGCTTCGTCGCTGTCACCACAGACTTCCATGGCAAATGCGACGTTTTCGTAAACGGTACGATCGGAGAGTAATTTGTAATCCTGAAACACCACGCCGGTGCGACGACGGTACATTTGCAGAATGGATGCCGGAAGTTTGGCGAGATCCACGCCATCCACTTCTATCACGCCATCCGTTGGAAAATCCGCGCGGATGAGAAGCTGAATCATGGTCGATTTTCCTGCCCCGCTGGGGCCGGTAAGACACACAAATTCCCCCGGTTCGATGCGGAGATTGATGTGATCCAGGACCATGCGCCGTTCGAAAGATTTTGTCACCGACGAGAAGACAATCATGGAGGAAAGGATAGCGAAACGACGGGCCCAGTGCCAAGGAAAAGGCTCGACAGAAAAAAGGGTAAGGTGGGTATTGTGCGTAAAACGGGTATTGCGGGTAGAGTCTATTATTTTTGTAACGAGAAAATCATTTCGCAACATGACGCGCCTTACCCACCTTACTCGCTTTACCCGCCTTACCTATCAATCACTCTTACTCACCTCATCCCACTCACCCTGTCAATTCCCGCACACCACATACACTTCCCTGCTTCTGTCTCGGCTGGCTTTTACGCTGCTGATTTTTACTATGGCAAATTGCTGTTTTACTTCGGCTAAGAATTCGTCGAAATCGGCGCCACGGAACACCTTCATTACGAGTCTGCCGCGCGGCTTGAGCCAATTTGATGCAACATGCAGAATCATCTGATTCAGTTCGATGGAGCGCCACTGATCCACGTCTTTTATGCCGCTGGTATTGGGGGCGATGTCCGAAAGAATCAAATCCGCCTTTGGAAATCCCCTCTCTTTGAGTGCTACTTCCAGCGCTTGATCATTGGTGACATCGCAAATGAACGTATGGACGTTATCGGCTACCGCTTCGATTTCTTTGAGATCGATGCCGACAATCTGTCCCTGCGGTCCGATTTTCTGACTGGCATACTGCAGCCAGCTGCCCGGGGCCGCACCGATATCGATAATTTTCTGACCGGGCTTGAGCAACCGAAACTTGGTATCTAGTTCTTCAAGTTTATAGACGGACCGCGCCCGAAAACCCTCGGCGTGTGCGCGCTGCGACCATTTGTCGTTGGGAACGTAGGGCTTGGGCATGGGGAGAGTATAGAGAGAAGATGAGAGGAGGAGAAGATGAGAGGATTGTACGGAAAATTCATTCACCACTTTCTGCATATATCCCCTCTCCCCAGCGCAGCGGGAGAGGGTGCCCGAAGGGCGGGTGAGGGCATGACGCGAAGTACGAATCACGAATTGCGACAATCGTCATTCGTACTTCCAGATTCGTAATTCGATATCGTAAAACCCCCGCCAAACCTTTCGGCCTGGCAGGGTGCTTTCCTCTACGGCTCAGGGGCTGCGCGATGGCGCGCCTATTGGTTCAAAGACGACATCGTCAATCCATACTTCACCGATGTTGTCTGGAGAATTGCTAATGCGAAACGTCAGCGCTGCCGACGTCGCCTGCGACTCGGTACGAAGTATGTGTTCGACATGCATCCACCGACCTGCGACGTTCTTTCTTTGATCGACCGGTTTGCACGTCCGATCGATTGTGTAATACGTTTTTTCGATCATCCCAGCATGCAGTACTTCCCAGCCATGGGGGCTGTCCTTGTACTGTACAAGTTGGAATTTGAAGTCGCCACGCGTGTCGGGTGCGACCAAATACCAAAAGCTGAGACGCATTTTTGTTGAGTAGCGTACAGGCTTCTCTGCGAAGCGGTACGACAGATTGCCTGGAACATGTGCTTCCAGATGCAGACTGTCGGGCTTGGATACGAAGTGCATCGTATCCAGCCGGTCTTCTGGAATAACTCCCCATTCTTCGTGTGGGAACGCAGCATACTGCTGCTGGTTAAGCGGAAGTGTATCGGTGATGACATCGCTTCCGAGGCGGATGCTCAGATCTCGCTTACCCAGAAGCGGATTATACGGACCGAACAAAAAATGCTCGTGCCCGAAACGAATACGAATATGGAGCAATTCCTTGGCAGGAATCATGACCATCGAAAACGGCTCACTTTTTGTCCACCATGTGATGCTGATGGACGGAATGTGCGGAGCAATGGCATTCGGTGGATCGAGCGCATTGCCGACCCACATACGAACAGTCATTCGCTCGCGGCAACGCAGGCAGTCATTCAAAGACGGAATAATGTCGTAGAGGACATTACATCCTGTCGACGCATTGACCTCTGCAGCGGCCATTTTTGGGCTTCCGTGACCGTCAACGCGCGAATTGGACACCCAACCGCGCATGCCGATTGCAATATCGTGGGGATACAATGGAACATCCTGCAGTGACTGATGGCGCAAGGCATACTGCACTTGCCAGTCGCCTTGGTCTTGAAAGTAGGTACGGCTGACGATAGTCCATCGCCGCGACACTGGCTCCGACCGAAGCGGCTGCGCTGCAAAGGAACCGGACGCGACGCAGAAGAGAGCAACCAACGACAGGAACGTGCGCATGGAAACCTCCGTGAGGAACGAAACCACTGAGCCGATCTATGAAAGATCGCCGAACTCTCCACAATGGAGAATTCATGAATCAAACGTAGCAATCGAGCGATTACTTCACAACTGAAAGAAAAAATGACACGACATTGATCAACGCTGATGCCAAAAAATCAGTTTTTGTACCTTCATTGTCGGCAGGCACAACAATTACCTATTTCCACCGAGTAATCCGGCTACAACGCTTCGAATTCGATTACGTTTACCATTTACTCTCCCATCAGGCGCATTTGAAACAGGCTTGATTTCTTTGGCTGCAAATTTATTCTGTGCTTCTTGCACTTCCTGCGACGTAGGAAATGTAATAGACACACCCGTCGCCACTTTGACTGTTCCATCATGTGAATCAAAAGAAGGATTCCATTGACTTCCATCTACACCACGTAAAGACATGCCATTTTCATCTAACGATGAAATTTTGTAGAGCGAACGCTGGTTTTGTGCATTGCAAACAACGACAAATCCATCTGGATATGCCTGTAGATAGACTTGAAAATCTTGAAGTGACTTGAAAATGACTGTTGGCTCATTGCGATGAGAAAGGGTGTGTGGAATCATAAGTTAAATATAGTATAAATATATATTGATGCAAATTGATACCCACTCGACCGCACAAAGGCGATCGAATGGGTGAAGATGCGACAGGAGCTTCCATGCTCTTGGTTTCAGAACGCCCGGCTCAGTACGAGTCGGCGGAAATGACTTCACCACCTTGTGGCGTGCCGAGTGCGCGCCAGACTCCGGCGCTGATGGTACTTTTGACGAAGCGCACCGATCCGTCGGCAAGCATGGCATTGACGCCGCCAGCATGATTGCTGGCTGCCGTGACGATTGCAACGGTCGGCGCTCCTTCGTTCTCATCTTTGGAGATGAGGTTAAAACGAATCTTGTTCGGGCCGGCCGTTACTTGCGTATTCGGCGGCAGGCCAGTGGTCAAGCCGCTATAGTACGAGGCACCGTTCGACCAACGAGTTCCCCATGGATCTTTCGTGATGGAACATGACCCGTAAGAAGAAGCGACGATGCTGAGCATTTCTTCCCGCGTCGGGATCGACGTGGGAAAACTGCCCGAGCAATTTCGTAGACTGGGCCCGGAAGCGAGGCTTTCGGAAGCAACCAGCGTGTTACTGGTGCCGTCGCGAATATCGGCAATGCGTCTGCCGAAGTTCACGCCGAACATGCCGTCGTTGCCAGGAGAACTGTAACCGGTCCACACCAGCCACGTTCCCATGTTCCACCCGTAGTTGGTGATGCCGTAGACGGGAGTGAATTTCTCCGTCTTGACTTCACTGGGGCAGATCAAGAAATTCAACGTCAACCCGATTGCAGTCAGGTTTTGAGCATTGGAATACTTGATCGCGTAGTTGCCAATATTGTAAGCATTGGCCTGTTCCATGTAGGGCAGAAGCCGAGAGGCAACGCCCCATCCCATCTCGATGATGGCGGGGCCAGTTCCGATTCCCAAATTGGCATTGCCAATAGGGAACATTCCGACCGTGGACTCGTAGTTGTGCACACCGAGTCCGAGTTGCTTCAGATTGTTCGTACACTGCATCCGCCGCGCCGCTTCGCGAGCGGCTTGAACGGCGGGGAGCAGGAGCGCGATCAGCACCGCGATGATCGCGATGACGACCAGCAGTTCGATCAAAGTGAAACCGTTGTGCGTGCGACGCGTCTGACGCATGACATACCTCCTGCAACTCGATTGATTTCGCGGCAACGTGCCGTTCCACCAGTCTAGTTTGCCCTGTAAGGGCAAGTGCAACCTCGATTGATATGAGGTTGTTCAACAAAAAGACGGCGAATATTCTTTATCTTCTTCTTGAACAACCTCAATGATCATTCTGAAACCAATGCTGTGAAAGACCATAAAAGTCACATCCAAATGCTTCATTTCCAGAGATGAAAATAAGGCTATAAGTAGTCTAACGTGATTTCATCCGCATAACAGGATACATTGATATTGACGAGAATCAATTTTATTTTTTATATAAACATCCCCCGTCAGCCGAAGCTGACAGGGTGGATGCGACCGGGCTTGTGCTGGTCTCAGAAATTGTTGAAGGCGCCTTTAGTAGGCATCAGCCGAAATCACTTCCCCGCCTTGCCGAGTGACGAGTGCACGGACAACTGTTGTTGCAACGGTCTCCTTGAGAAACCGCACGCTGCCATCCAAGAACAAGACATTCACCCCGCCAGGGTGAAAACTGAAACTCTCGTTGTTGGGCCCGCAGTCGTGAACGTTCCAGGGGCAATTGGCTCCTCCTCCGTACGGCGTCTTGTTGTTATTAATCTTGCGCGAAACACCAGACGCCGTATCGGGTTCGGCCCAACGCCAGTGGCGGCGCGAGGTGCCGGTGACGGGATCTAGATACCCCCCGCTCGTTTCCCAATACTTTTCGCAACGGCCGCTGTCTTCGTACACGGCCCATGTGTTGGAAGTGCCGTCGGTGATCACGGCAATCTTCGCGCCCGCATAGAAAGGATCGATCTTGCCCTTGGTGGGATCAAGATGCACCTTTTTGTTGGACGCGACAGTCGAATCACCACCGGACATATCAGTCATCAGTCCGTTGGGATACGGCGTACCCATCAAGCCGCCAGCCGTAAGAAAAGTGTCGCCACCCTTCTCGGTGCCGTCAGGCCTGATGTCGGTGTATGGGACAGTGGCGTAGTCGTCAACGCCGTATCCCTGCATGTCCTTGCCGTTGTTGCGAGTATCCTGAATGGCATTGGACGGACAAAGATAGACGTTGAGCGAGAAACTCGCCGCAGTCTGGTTATCGGGAAGATTGTACCGAAGGTCGATGTTGTACGAGTTAAAGCCCGAGGTTTGCTCCATAAAGGGCAAGATCACCGTAAAGGGTGACTGATAATCTTGCGTCTTGTGAAGCAAGTTGTCGGTCCACGTGAACATGAACTCCCCCGCGCGGGGGAAAGCGCCGTGGGTCGACTCGAAATTGTGCATTCCGAGGCCGATCTGCTTCAGATTGTTCGTGCATTGCATGCGCCTGGCCGCTTCGCGAGCGGCCTGGACAGCGGGGAGCAGCAGGGCGATCAGGACCGCGATGATCGCGATCACGACCAGGAGTTCGATGAGGGTAAACGCTTTGCGTCGGTTGCGGGTCGGGCAACTGAAAAACATCTGATACCTCCGAAAAGGTTGGCAAGCGCGTATTGCGACTAACAGCCAATCTTCGCCTCATGATGAGGCAGGTGTGAAGAAACTCGAAACAACTGACAGGTTTCCAGTTCTCGAAGTGAGAAGCTGTAAAAACCGATGAGCATCGTTTTTCCCGTTTTTAGCGGGTCCTTTCGTACGATTGCTCAAGCAAAAGACATACTCGATATCAAGCCGCGGCAAGCATGCCGCTCCTCAAGGTAGAATAATATATAGCTCCCTCTTCATCTTCTCATCCTCGTATCCTTGCATCTTTTATTTGAGCAACCGTCGAAATGGAGACGATCTTCATCCTAATCTATTCTGAAACCAGTGCTTTGAAAGACCGCGAAAGTCACATCAAGTGCCTCATCTTCCTACTAGAGAAAAATGAAACTTATGGGGATTATAACGATATATCCGCATATAAGGATATATTGATATTGACAGAAATCTTAAATTGCAGAGTAGCTTGTGATATCAGCCAAAAATTTGCTATCATCATTTTCTTAAATATCAATTTCTGCCGGTCTCCCCACTCTTCATGACCTCTGCCGAACCTCTCACGTTGGAATATTCGTCCCAGCTATGGAAAGCGTTTTCCGATCCGGTGCGCATGCGTCTGATCAACCTGCTGTTTCAGGGGGACATTTGCGTGACGGATTTGCAGCAGACTCTCGGCCTGCCGCAATCGACGGTTTCACGTCATCTGGCGTATCTTCGTCATACCGGAGTGGTGCAGTCGGCGCGAAAGGGTGTGGCTATGTACTACCGGCTGGCAGAACCTGTGACCCACCTGCACAAAACATTGCTGACAAGTTTTCATAAAAATCTGGCCACCATCGACACGCTCCAGACCGATCGTCATCGACTGGCTGAGATCGCAGGCGAGCAGGCAGATGCACACAAAAACCAAGACCCGTTATAACCGCACTCCGTGTGACTGCGACGCTTTTTACAGAAACGCCGCAATAATCTTGAAGCTGACCGCACCTATGAGTGCCGAAACCGGAATAGTCAGAATCCATGCCCAGACAATGCGACCGGCAACAATCCAGCGCACGGACGAAAAACGTTTGGTCATGCCCACGCCAACAATGGCGCCGGTGATTGTGTGCGTCGTGCTGACCGGAACTCCCAGCCACGAGGCACCGAACAACGTGATCGCACCCGCTGTTTCAGCGCAGAAGCCGCCAACAGGTTTGAGCTTGGTGATGCGACCTCCGAGCGTGCGCACAATGCGCCAGCCGCCTGACAGCGTGCCAAGCGCAATGGCAGCATGACACAGGAGAATGAGCCACATCGGAATGAATATCTTCTGATCAGCCCCCGTGACAAGCGGTGCATACTTCGGAACAATGAAGAGCAAACCGGCAATAATACCCATGGTCTTCTGTGCGTCATTCGTGCCGTGACCGAGCGAATAGATGGCAGCGGAAAACAGCTGCAATTTACGGAAATGTCCGTCAACATTTGCAGGCGACTGCCTGTGGAAAAGATTGATGACAACAACCATCATCAGCCAGCCAACAACAAGTCCGATGATCGGCGCCAGGACGATAAACAGAATCGTTTTCGTCCAGCCGGCAACAATAATGACTTTCCAGCCGGCAGCCGCAATCGCCGATCCGGCATAACCACCGATGAGTGCGTGGGATGAACTGGTCGGCAAGCCGAACCACCAGGTAATAAGATCCCAGATGATCGCACCGAGCAGTCCGGCAAGAATAATGGAAGGTGTCACCAGGTGAATATCGATCATGCCCGAACCGATTGTCTTGGCGACATACGTCCCGAAACCGAAGGCTGCCACAAAGTTGAAGAATGCGGCCCACAGTACGGCCTGAAAAGGCGTGAGGACACGCGTGCTGACAACCGTCGAAATCGAGTTGGCGCTGTCATGAAATCCGTTCACGTAATCGAAGATCAGAGCGACAACGATGATGCTGATAATGAAGATGTTCATGAAGAAGCAGAAAGAAAGGCAGCAAATCTCTATGAATGCTTAAGCACGATTGTTTCCAGCACGTCGCCCGCATCTTCGGCCTTGTCGATGGTGCGCGAGAGGAGATCATACAGATCCTTCCATTTTAAGATGTGCAAAGTGTCCTGCGTACCATTGAACAGGTCACCGATCGCCTGCCGGTACAGAATATCCCCTTCATTTTCCAATCGCTGTATTTCAATAAAATTGGTCGAGGCGGAATCCCCTGCAGCGACTTTTTTGATGGCGACTATCAATTCCAACGAGATTTTATGCAGCAATCCGACCATGTGACGTGACCATTCCGTCGCATGCTCGATGCGGAAGAGGACAATGTGCGCCGAAATCGTCTCGATGAGATCCATGACATCATCCAGCGAGCTCGCCAGACCGTAAATATCTTCGCGATCAATGGGGGTGATGAACGAATGGTTGAGCTTGGCGATAATGGAATGAGACAACTCGTCGCACTGATGCTCCAGATTGCGTATTTTTTCGGCATACATCGACGAATGTCTGGTGTCCGTAAAGGCCTGTGACAGCAGTTTGCTTGCGTCGGTAATATACGTACCCATTTGATTGAACAGGTCGAAATATTTCTCGTCTTTGGGAATGAGGCGGAACATAATAATTGCGAGTCTAACCGCACTTTATTCTCCAATGGAATAGCAAATAGACATATCCGCTTATGCGAGCGAGCAGATGCATTTGCTGATGAATTCCGATGATCTACTTCATCAATTAACTTTATAAAATATTTCATAAATATGACTAGTATTTTTATTTATTTATGATGCATAAATTACTTTAGTCAACCAATCGATGGGGAGCCTCTTTTTTCGTCACAATGTGTCACAATATTACTTTCAAAACATATTTTGCAGATTTTTGGCAAGTGACAGGTGATATTCCGGGGCTATACTTGTAGTCGAGATGTGTGCCGTCGGGCACGATTTACTTTTTCCCACACTCCACATATGCGTTCACGAACTCTTCGCATGTCCTCTGTGTTCGTTGTCATCGCTTGCTCACTGGTTGTTATTGTCACGAGTCTCTCGAATCCGATTTCGTAGAAGTAGGTTGATATTGATTACTAAGCAGCCGAGTGGCTGCTTTTTTTATGACTTAAAAAATGAACAATTGACAATGTACAATGAACAATTGGAGGAAAAATCCTTTCAATCGATCTGATAAATGCTGTGCTCCACTCATTGTCAATTTTCAATTATCAATTGTACATTCTTATAAAGGCTTATTCTTCGGCAATCCATTCTTTCTCGGGTACGAACTCGGCGTGCCGGCATTCTTTTCGTAGACGAGCAATTGCCGCTCTCCCCAATCGCCGGGCAACGTGTACGGAAATGTGTGGGTGAGCGATGCGTGCAGTTCCTTGGTGGCGTTGAGCGAGAGACGTAATTCATCGGCGATGTGCATGCTCTTCCAGAGTACGCATTTCCCACGTGTTTTCAGTAATGGTATACCGTACTCGAGTAAGGTGGAGATAGGTGCAACGGCCCGAAAGGTGACGATATCAAATGTCCCACGCATGCTGTCTCTGTGAGCAAATTCCTCGACACGCGCCGAGACGACTTTCGCGTTGGGAATGTGCAGCGTTTTAATAATGCGATCAACCGCATCCACCTTTTTCAAGACGGCATCGAGTCCGACGAACTCGTGCTGGGGAAGCAGCATGGCAAGCGGGAGCAACGGAAATCCGCCACCGGTTCCGATGTCGAGAATCCTGAGAGGTTTTGCCGGAGAATCCGCTGCGACGATGGACGGAAGGAGATCGATGAATGAAAGAGAGTCGAGCACATTACCGATAAAGCACTGCTCCTCGGTGCGAAGGGCGGACAAATTCACCTTTGCGTTCTCGGCAAGAAACACTGTTACGAGATCTTTCAGCCGCTGGGTGTCGCTGTCGGAGAGATGCATGGGGAGATTGTAGAGGAAAGATAGAAGAAATCCGAAGATCAAAGAATCAAATTCTAGACAATTTCGATTTTCCAATGTAAAAATTAGAATTTGTTTCGAGTTTAGTATTTTGATCTTCGAATTTTGCAAGAGCTTATTAATCATTCGAGCAATTTTTGATGGATACAAATACACCCATCATGCAAGCTTGCCGCGTTGGCAAACGATGCCACCACTGTATCATGACGCTCATGCGCATCACCCATTTCCTTTTTGCACTTCTTGTACTCGTTCAGCCCGCCTGCGCGCTAGCCGCTGAGGATAACAAATCTGCTTTTTCCGATATAACACCCGGCGCCTGGTACGAACCGGCCGCAACCCGCTTTGCCTCGCTTGGCTATTTCGCCAACCCCAAGCCGCTTGCCGCCATGATTCTGGTCGGGACGAATGTCTTTCCGACGCCATCGAATCACTTTCAGCCTGAAAAATCTGTCCTTCGTTCCGAACTTGTTTCGCTGGTGGCACAAACCAAAGGCGGCATCTCTGACATCAACCCCACTACTGCCACATTCGACGATGTGGCCACCTCCTCGCCATCCTTCCGTTTTTTTGAGCACGCTGCGGCAAACGGATGGACCAGGGGCAAAGACGGCTGCGCCGGCACACACCCGTGCATGGCTTTTCCGGATGCAAAATTGACGCGCGGAGAAGCCGCTGCGTTCATTGCACGTGCATTTGAACTGACTCCCACCGGCACCGGCAAACAGTTTGCCGACAACGCCAAAGGCGCCTGGTATTTCGATGCGGTGCAGACACTGGTTGACCGCTGCATTCTCCAGGGCGATGACGGTCACGATACCGTACGCCCGCTGTCGACTCTCAACAGAGCCGAAATGGCGGCCATTCTCGACCGCGCACAGTCGCCGGGAGTATACGGCAAAAACTGTGGCATCATCGAGTATCCGGCCTACGTTAAATCCGTCACGCGCGTCGCCCCGACGGTTCTTCGCATACAAGCGTCTCTCTTGCTGAAAAAATCATCAGCGACCGACGTCGATAACTATGACATTTCGAGCACTAAACGTTTGGCAACGCCTGTGAAAGTTCTGCTCGCAAAACTGGTCAATCCTATGACTGTCGAACTCACCCTCAATCAGGACCTGGAAGACAACACGATATACATGTTGTCCGTGAGCAAACTGGAGACCAACCGTCATGTCACTTTGAATGATCAGATGACTTTTCAGCGACTGACATCGTCCTCGAAGTAATCGGAACGTTTGCTTCCGCAAAAATAGCAGTCGTGATATGCTCATATCTATGCCACATTCGCACCGCATCGCAGAGTATCTACTCGCCGTCGAAGCCGTCAAACTCTCGACCAATCCGCCGTTCACGTGGACAAGCGGACTGAAAGCCCCAGTCTACTGCGACAACCGCATGCTCTACAGCCATAGCGATGCGCGTGATTTTATTGTAAACGCGTTGGTCTCTCGTGTGAAAGCACTGCATATTCAGCCCGATGTCATTGCCGGAACCGCTACCGCCGCCATCGGCTGGGGAGCGCTTGTTGCCGACAGGCTCAAGCTGCCGTTTGTGTATATCCGCAGCAAGGCCAAAGAACATGGTGCTAAAAAGCGTATCGAGGGAGATTTGAAGCCGGAGCAGGATGTAGTGATCATTGAAGACCTTATTTCGACGGGCGGCTCCTCCATGTCTTCAGCGCAAGCTGTGCGCGAGGAAGGCAAATGCCGTGTTGCCGACATTGTGTCTATTTTCAGCTACGAACTGCCGGCCGCAACCGAATCCGCCAATGAGCAGAAAATCCGCCTGCATCCGCTCAGCACATTATCAGATCTGATCCAGTCAGCCGTCGACATGAACAAAATAACGAATGAGCAGGCAACGATCATCCGCGATTTTACCGATGATCCGGAGAGGTGGAGTAAGTCGAGGTAAGAGATTAAACGCGAAGGCCGAAGAATTAAATACGAGACAAATTTCAAGATACAAGATACAAATTTCAAAAAAGCGTCAGAAGTTCAATAATCAAGTACAAAAGGGTGGCGTGCGCCGCAGGTGGGGGTTTGCTGGCGGGAATCGGCGCATACGCCTTTCTTTTGATACTTTTCTTGTGGCTTAGGCCTTGAAAAGGACGACCTTGTTATGGAAGAAGGTTTAATTTCTATTGAGCCGCCGCGGCCGGAACGGCCGCTCTGGAGATGGCTTATAAATTCCCGGCTAAAATTGTTTCAAAAACCTCAAATCTCCACCATAAAACAATCGCAAATCCGGAATCTGATGTTTGATCATGATCATGCGCTCCACACCCATGCCGAACGCAAAGCCCTGATACTCATCTGGATCGATGCCCACGTTTCGCAACACATTCGGATGCACCATGCCGCAACCGAGCATTTCCAGCCACTTGCCTTCTTTGCTTTTCGATTGATCGCCCTGCCACTTCACATCCATTTCGAGACCGGGCTCCACGAACGGGAAGAACCCCGTGCGCCAGCGGAATTCCAGGTTGCGGTTCACGAGTTCTTTGATAGCGGTTTCCATAATCCCCTTCATGTTGGCAAGCGACACATCCTTGCCGATCATGAGGCCTTCGATCTGGTGGAACATCGGCGAGTGCGTGGCGTCGCTGTCTTTGCGATACACCTTGCCGGTACAGATCATCCGAAACGGCGGCTTGTGGGCCAGCATGTAGTGAATCTGCACAGACGACGTGTGTGTGCGCATCACCGTGCGGTCTTCCAGCGATACCCAGAATGTATCCTGCATGTCGCGCGCAGGATGATCGGCCGGGATGTTTAATTTGTTGAAGTTGAATTCTTCGGTTTCCAGCTCCGGACCTTCGGCGGCATCGAATCCCATGCGGCCGAATACTTCCTGCGCTTTGGCGATGAACGTATGCACAGGATGCAGATGACCTGTTTCCTGTGCGGGTAGCGAGAGCGAGACATCCAATGCGTCGCCGGTGGCCAATTTTCCCATCGCAGCGCCTTCGAGTGCGGTTTTACGATCGGCAATCGCTGCTTCGAGTGCGATTTTGACAGCATTGAAGGATTGCCCCAGTTCCTTGCGCTTTTCGGGCGTCTCGTTTCCCAGTGATTTCATTGCTGTTGTAAGAGCACCCGACTTGCGACCGAAAATCTCCTGCTCAAGGGCATCGAGGCTCGCAGTATCGGCGGCAGCCTGAATTTTGGTCACGAAGCGATCCCAAGGATGAGCAAGAGTGGTCATGCCAGAATTGTAGGGAATCTTGCGCGAATGAGAAAGGCGGAAGTGAGAGTGACATCCGGTAGCATCATTCCGCGCGCTCCTGCTCCTTTGCGCTACCGCCAGTCTGATAGCGGGACTCAGACAGATTTTTCCAATGGACAATATGACTCACCAGCGGGTCACCTGCATACAGCGTATGGAGTATCTGCCATATTTCAAGGCCGTCCATACGCTCAGGATGAAAAAGCTCTCCCGCCATCGCCAAGTCGCACATGCTGGCAATTGTTTCATCTGCAGCCAGAACGTATTTCTGTTTGCGCGCCAGAAACCAGTTTCTGCGAAGCCTGGGGAATACGGTATATCTTTTTTTCAGGGCATTCATTTCTTCCTGATTGCCCAGAGCATTTGTTATGCGAGCTGCCTCCAGCGCATACGAGGAGTGGAGCAGTGCCTCACCCTCTGATCCAAACTTTGTCAGAAGAGCATTGCCCACATATCTGCCCCACTTCCCGTGTCGGACCGTTTTTTTCGCGTGTATGCCGAAATTTTGCAGGCACAGAACGTCTCTCTGTCGCTTGTACTCACTGTCATTGTGCATGTGATCATGGACCAGATCGGATGTTCCGTGCCTGTAACCGGACTGTGAAATAGTGAGAGGTTTGCAGGCACGCTGCGAAACGTACACCAAAAAATCTTCGATGGTGCGGCCGGAACCGTCGAATGGCAGATGTGCGGAAATGAGAAACATATCCGCCGCTGTCACAAGATCCAGAAAATCCGAATCATTTTTTATTGCTCCTATTGCATTTTCCAGTGCATGAAAAAAATCTTCCTGCAGAGCAACAAGATATTCATGATTGATATGATACGTACCAATACTGCCGTTCCACGCGGTATGCACATTGATCGAACGAACCTTTCCGATATTGGCAGCATAAAATGCGGCACCTCCTTTGCCGGACACATATCCATCCACTTCGCACGCTTTGGAATCGGTATGCAGATGTGCCTTGAAGGGATCGCGAAAATGTGCGGCATGAATGGCCCAGAACGCCTCCTTGCAGGTTGCACCGCTGCGCAGCAATGCAGGAATGATATCCGTGCGGATAGCGTCGCTTGACCGGCGCACAGCCTGCAACACATCAGCTCTCAGGGCATATTCGTTTTTGGATCCCAGTGTCTGTATGCTCGTTTTGTCGCGCATGGTTTGCGATGTCTCATCCAGCGCGAATTCAACCTTTTTCGCGCAGAATCCGGGGATACTTTGCAGCAGATTCTCCGCCACATACGTGTTGTTGCAGAAATGCTCGCGCACAAAATTAATTGTTTCCTTGCAGATATCCAAAAAGACGTCTGCATTGTATTCCGCCCCCCTGTCACTGCTGCATCTCAGGACTCTTGCTATCACATGTGACAGAAACCGGAAGTACTCCTCGTCGGACCATTTCTTTACGGCCTGAATATACTCATCCCGCATATCATTGAATTTTTTCCAATTTTTATAAATGTACTCTTCAATGAAAAGACGAGAAAAATTCCCGCTCTCGTCGCACTTGACTGCAATCACAGATTTTCTCACCGCATCCGCTGGTCCGCCCATTGAACGAAAGTACGATTCCAGCGAAGGCTCCTGACCTGACGGATCGGCATGCTCTACACACAATGATCGGATTCGCCGGCTGACCCCTGCCTGCCTCATTCGAATCATATCCTGCGGCGAGAGTGTCCTGGATGCATCCATGGCCGCATCCAAGAGCGCAGGTTGCGCAACCGCATTGTTCTGTATGAGAAGACAGTGCAAGCCTGTCTGCGTATCGGCATGACCTGGAATGCGCGACGGCACACTATAATCGTTTCCTGATACAGTAATTCTGGAAGGGCCCATCAATAATAAAATAACACATTTTTTTATTAAATCAATGGATCAGCACCGAGTGATCATTACGCCTGCAAAGCCATTTCCACAAACGTAAAAACGGCATAAATCAGTAACCCCACCCACCATGTCAGAATGCCGAGAATGTGGAACAACACGAGGCAGAGAGTGGCGATGCCAAAGAAAATCCCCTCGCGCAGCGAGATGGTCAGCTTGCGGCCCATATCGAGCCCTTCCAGTGGAATGAAGCCCCAAATGCCGTAAAAGAGGAGGGTCGTGACACTCGTCACCGACAGAAACAGCGTGGCAAAAAAGAACGGCAACGCGATGGTCGGCGAGAGAAGCGGACTGACGCGAAAGAGAATGACGAGCAGCGCCCCGATCGACAGGATGCCGGAGAGGGTGATGCGAAAGAGAAGAGAATTCACGAGGAGAATTGTAACATACATTGAACTGAGTAAATGTATGAAGATGAAATCGTAGAAAATACGAAGATCAAAATGAGAAGTCCGAGACAAATTCGAATTTGAAAATTAGAATTTCGAAATTGTTTAGTGCTTGGTTCTTTGATCTTCGTATTTTATCTGTTCTATTATCTACAATAAATTCTGGCTCTTTAAATATTCTCCCAACGCTTTAAAGTCATTATACAAACTCTGTCGAAGATTCCCGTTGTGAAGCGCTGCGGCGGGATGATAGATAGGAAAAACTGTGAGATCATCGGTGAGCTGAAACGGCTTACCGTGCGCTTCGGTGATCGTTTTGCTACTGAAGAAATGGCCGAGTGAATGGCGCCCAAGTGGCACTATCACTTTCGGTTTGACGATGGAGATTTCCAGCATCAGCCACGGCATGCACTGTTCTTTTTCCTCCGGTGTCGGGTCGCGGTTTTCCGGCGGACGGTATTTGACGACATTACTGATATAGACATTTTCACGCTTCAAGTTGATAGTGCCAAGCAATTCATCAAGAAACTTACCGGCAGCACCGACAAATGGCCGCTTCAACTCGTCTTCCTTTTGTCCGGGCGCCTCGCCGATGAACATCACTTTCGCCTGCGGATTGCCTTCGCCGAGCACCGGATTGGCAGTTTCGGCAAGCGTACAACCTTTCCACGACTGAATTTTTTCATTGAGGGCGGCAAGGGTGGTAGGCATGCAGGATAATGATGAGTTATGAGAGCGCAGAATTTAAGACAGAATACTTGCCAACAATTGACTTACAGATATACTATACTCATATCAAGACGAAGGGGAATCCGAACGGTGCCAGTGCCTAAGGAGACCTCTTCTTTTGTATATATTCAATTTTTGACCGAACGCCGGCTACAGTCAAATAGTCAAAATAGGCGGGGGCCAGCTTCCGATAGAGAGATGATGCAAATTTCCGATTCGGAAAAAGAATTTTCTTGAAAACACTTTTTTCTATCAGGTAATCAACCATTCGCTTGTAGTCTCCATCGCCTGAAATAAGAAGTATATTCGAGAAATCCTTTCTCTCAATGATCGTTTTCATGATCTCAAAAACAATATCAGTATCCACATTGCCTTTCTTGGTACCCTTCAGTGTCGAGATATGCTGCCTGAAAACGACAATGAAGCCTGCTTTCTGTAAATTGCTGTAGACAACTTGCTGCTCGTCGGACACGTAGCCAAAAAAGTAATATGCCTCATCCACATGATACTTTTCCTTTAAATAGATCCTGAGTTTCTTATGATCAATTTTCCAGCCGTTCTCGGCTGTGCCCAAATGTAGATTCTGCCCGTCGATGAATGCAAGGTTGGACTCTTTATGCATAGGAAAACGACTCTAACACAGATAAAGAAGTATGCATGACGCAAGTTTCTCATGGTGATATTCCAATTTTTCGTATTTTCTGGTATAATATCAGGATTTCCCAACATATATTATATGACCAGTGATGCTTTCTCCACACTCGTACGCAGCTGCGGACTGCCCGTTGTCTACATGGATGTTCTGCTCAATGCGAATCCGGATCTGGACGAACGTGTACGGCTGACCATCGCCTCTTCGCTACAAACAATGCAACAGAAACGCGAAGCCGCACTGGATTCTCTCATCAACGAACTGACGGAGCTTCAGCGCGCCGCCAAACGCGATTCGCGCAATATCAACGAATCAAACGATCAAGCGGTTGACATGAAAAATCTGCCTTCTTTCTAAGTTTCTATGAAACATTTTTCTTTTGCCGAGCATCGCCTGTGTCATTTTGAGGCGCAGCCAAAAGTTGATAGTCCGCAAGTTGCGGAAGCCAAAGTCGAGACACAGGACATCTCGCAAAAGATACAAGCGATTTTGAAGCTTAACGGCGAATGTGAAGCTATTGTCGCAACTATCCCTCCGGATCCCACCAAGGTTCGCGAACAGTATGCAAAACGACTGGAAGCAGCAAAGGAGCACTGCCTTGCGGCTCAGTTACAAACATCAGCCGAAAGCATGGCCACACTCGATTCTTTCCTACAGGAATTGCAGGGTCATAAAGAAGTGCTGCAAGCATGGGAAATGCGCAAGAAAGGAGTGGTTGCAGAAAAGTCCGAGCAACAGCTGTACACCAATGATCCAAACGGCAAACTGACAAGTTACACGGTGGAATTTACTGACGGCTGGACGCTGGAAAAATGGGAACCTGGTTTGCCTATTCGCTACAAACTCTATGACACAGTGATTGGCACGGGCAAATACGGCAACACCTGGAGCGTGCATCTGCAGGAGGGCGACAGCATTACCGTCACGGCCCGCAAGGGAAACGAGACGAAGACGATTGTGGTGAAAGCGCAGGAGCGCGTGACAGCAAGTCCGCAGTCTGAAACGAATACTTCAAAAGACGCAGTTGCGACAACACCTCCACCTGCTGCCAAGAAAGAAGTACCGACGCCAGCTGCGAAAGAAATGAAAGTAGCAGAAAAGCCTGCTCCGGAAAAAGCAGCTCCTGCAGAACAACCAATTCAAGCGAAGGGAGAACCTGCAAAGAATATGAATGAATCGTTTCAAGTCGCGATGAATGACACGCTTAAAAAAATAAATGAAGACCCGTACATCAAAGGCATGCAGCCAAGCATGCCTGCCGACACACCTGGACCATCGCCAACAATCAATACCGATACCAGAAAAGTTGTGCGCAATCCTCAATCGACCGTCACTCCAGAAGCCTCTCCCGCTTCACAAAAACCACTTCCTGTGCTGTCGGCAATGCCGGATGTTTCTCTACCTGTAGATAATTCTGCTTCACCTGCGACAATTAATCCGTCAATGGATGATGCGCCTTCAACCATTGCAGGTCTCACGCCTGAAGAACTCGCTCGGCAGAAAGCGGAGAAAGAGGAAAAAGACCGGACAGTAAACGCATTAAAACTACCGGAGAATCCTTTTGCCGTATCCAGCGAAAAGGAAATCGGCCGGCTATTCGACCTGCTCGATACGCATAACCCGGACAAGAATGAACTTGCCAGGCTCGTGACCATCATCAATGCCAATCCCAATAATTTCGATATCCGGAATCCCGGACTCAAAGTGGTGTACGACAACCTTAAAAAATACGGCGAGCGTATCTACAACACTGTCACTCTCACGTTTGATGCCGCCACGAACAAGCTGGACATCAAGGACACGCCGGCAACTGATGAGCCGGCCGGAGAACGCACAAACAATGTCTTCAGCAATGCAGCAGAAGCAGTGCCGCTTACACAGAAGCAGCAGGAAGTGCGCGACGCGCTCGACGGCACCAATCAGACAATCCGGGAAGCCATGGAAGCATTGCGAGTAGAAGATGCCATCTTTGACCGCTCTGCTATTGATAGCCTGATTGATGCATCGAATAAAAAGCTGGCCACACTTATCAGGCTGGATGCAACGCCACTTACAACAGACGGTACACTGAAAGGGTATTTGGAAGCATTCGAGAAAAAGTACTTTCGCCCTGGCACCATTCAACGTTTTTACATCGGGTATGACCGCACAAAGAATGCACTGTACTTTGGCGATACGGCAACAGAGCAGGATGCGTCCAAGCCGGAAACAACGCCGGCAGACACTCTCAACGGACTGATCGGGAAAGGAGAGTATGCACAGGCCATCAGGGAGTTTGTCGAAAAACCGATACAGGCGAAAAATCTTGACGCCGCGCTTGATGCATCGAAGCAGCTGCGATCAAAAATAAACGAGGTTATTATTGCAAACGAAGACAACGCAAAAAGAAAGGCGGCGAAACAGATGGAAGAAGTGCTGGACAAGCTCGATTGGCAAATCATAGAAGAAAAAACTTCCACTTCGCCGGATCCGGAGAAACCTGCTGCCGATGAAACAGAAACTGATGAGAACAAAAAAAGACTGACGGCTATTCAGAACAATTTTCAGAAACTTGAAACAGGAATGAACGGAAAAAAGATCGTCGTCGATTACACGAATGCTACAACTGTTGATGAACTGAAAAAGATTGAATCACTCAGTAATAATTTGAATGCAATATTCTCTGCGCTCGATGCTGATTATGGACTTTCGCGCGATCTGTTTAACTGCACGATCAACGGAACATTCGACAGCAAACAAAATGTGGCTGATCCGAACAAGCAAACCCTCTTCATCAACTACAACGACTCCATGGACGACATCATCAAATACCTGGACGTACAATCCAATGCACTGCTTGATATAAAAAAATAAATTACAAACAAGCCGTCGGCTTCGGTGCCTCGAGTGTTGTGCCGTAGTGCGTGGTGACGTAATAGGTTTTTTGGTCTGGATTGATGGCAATACCAAGACCGGCTTTCTTGAAGGATTTGTTCATGATGCTGTTGTAGTGCGGCGCGCTTTTCTTGCCCTTCTCGGCCATATAAAAATCGAAGGTTGATCGCATGGACTCAATGAGTTCCTGCGTACAGTCTTTGACTGAACACTTGTACGTTCCGTAGCCGATGCTTTCGGAAAAAGTACTGCGATCTTCGTTGGCAAACGCCACACCCAGACCCAAAAACCACTTCACCATGCGCGCATAATCGTAGTAGACGGTCTGACCAGGACGCTTATGGCTGATACTCCCCTTTTGTGCAGCCTGCTTGCTCCAGAGAGACGCTGTATCATTCAGTGCTGGACTTGGCAGCAATGCGACAAGGCCTGCTTTTTGGCGCTCTTTATTGATCCACGACAGCCATACGCGGCGCACTTCGGCGATATCGACATTTGCAATTCCCTCTTTCTGACAGGAAGATTGCACGGCCGCAACTTTTTTGGGAGCAGCTGGCGTCACAGTTTTTTTTGCTGGAGCAGCTTTTTTTACCACCGGCTTTTTGGCGACGACTTTCGGTTTGGCGACAACAGCGGCTTTCGACGAAACAGCCACTGTCTTGGCAGCACTGACCGAAACAGGCAGTGCAAACGCACTGCAGCCAAAAACGATGATTGCAAAAGAAAAGGCAGATCGTCGCATGTGGCGATGAGTGTAGCAGAGAAAAAATTCCTTCCAAAAAATTTGGAGGGGAAATTGATCTTCAGCAGTCTGAACGATATTTTAAAAATACATTGAGCTTGATTATTCGAAACGATCAAAGATCACTCTTTCAGAATATTTGATGGCTGAACGAAGTGAATCGAATGGTGCGCCCGGCAGGATTCGAACCTACGACCCCCAGCTCCGCAAGCTGATG
>ERZ724505.28-NODE-28-length-90480-cov-15.704230_pt1 | contig 90480 bp, 140 predicted proteins | sample MGYA00376038_ERZ724505 | MGnify/ENA primary metagenome ERZ724505 (study PRJEB28724, sample SAMN07190884) | wastewater metagenome | isolation source: effluent of sewage treatment plant in Hong Hong | place: Hong Kong | collected 2016-03-17 ... | reverse complement strand
TGGCTCGACCGATGGAACACGGACCGGACCGCCCGGATCAAGGAGCGCGTCGTAGGAACGACGAGCTGGCTCAGACGCACCTTCTTTCCATCCCAAGACGCCGTTCCGGTCCCATCGCCCGCGACCGCAGACGGCCAGGGCGTCGTCTACATCCATCAATCCCGTCGCATCGGCTTCACGGCTTGGATCGCGCGCTACCTCGTGGGTCACGCCATCTTCTCGCTGATCACCGGCGCGATTGGATTCGGCCTGCTGCTGAAGATCGCGGGCATCCCCTTCGCGATCCTTCTCATGCTCATCGGCTACGAGGTCAGTCCTCCCGATTATGTGGCCGAGGAGGTGGAGACGCGAACCGAACGCGTCACAGGCAACGTGAGGAACTGGCTCGGCCGCAGCCGCAACGCTGCGGAAGAGCGGTCGAGGGAATGGTACGCCGAACACCGCGAGGAAATCTCGGCCAAGGCCGACCAACTCAAACGCGGCGTCGAGCGCAAGGTTGACGAGGCAACGAACGCGGCCAAGCGCGAGGCGCGGGAGGCCATCAGCGAGGCAAAACAAGAGGCGCGCAGCGCCGTCCGCGACGCCGTCTGGAGTCCTTTCAGGTTGTGGTGATCAAAACCGTGGACGCCGGAACGGTTCGGCGTCCCATTTCCCTCCGCATCAGGAGTTCGCCATGAAGCGATTTCTGCGTTGGATTCCCGCCGTCCTGATCCTCACCGGCGGCGCATATGAGTTCGCGCCGGACGCTGTTTCGCGGATCTCACGCGCCGTCCGGCCCGAATATCCAGAAGAAGAAATCGTCCGCCTGCGGCACGAATGCGTTCTGCTTCGTAACGACATCGAGGAGAAGTCGGACGCCCTGAACCGGATGCAACGGCACTACGAACGGATTCGCCGTGGCGATCTCAGGCCCCAGGCGCTCCAGCAGATCCAGCGCCCCATGTACGCGCTGCGCGAAGACATCCAGACTGACAAAGAAACGCTGGCCGCGAAGGAAAGCCGGATCGCCTTCCTCGTCTTGGACCAGGAAACCGTATTGACGCCGAGGGATTCTCGGCCCTTCAGCCTTCGGAAAGGGGGAACTCCATGATCGCCACGCTGATTGCGCTGACCCTCAACGGACTGCTCTGGCTGGTCTTCTGGACGGTCGTGCAAGGTCTTCGGGCCGCATGGGAAGGGAGAAGCCGTGGAATGCGATGATCCGGTCCATCGCCTGTCGTGCGAAGTAGCCGCGCACCTCGTCAATCTGTACTTCCAGGTTGATCGCGGCGAGAGCAAGGCGATCCTCTTCCAAAGACTTCAGCACCTCTTGCGCGGCGCGATGGAAGACGCGACGCGCGAACGGCTGCACAAGCTTGTCACATCATTCTCGGTGAACTGAAGCCAGGGCCACGGACGGCCGCTTCCACCAGAGGGGCGACATGATTGACCTTTCCAAACCCACCGCACCCGAAATCCACGCCGCCGCCCAGCGCCTCGCGTTCGGCTTCGTTGCCCTGATCGAGGCGTTGCTGCCGTCGCCCGAGGCGCGCGGGCTGGCGCTGCGGGAGGCGTACCGGCTGGCGAGGGAGGAATTGGAGCGAGTGCGGGGACCGTGAGGGGGAGAGCGGCGAGCGAAGTCGACGAACCAGACGGAGGGCCCGGACACGGATGCCCTTGACTGACAGGAGGCGTCTATGACCGTGAAGCAAGCGGCGGAGCGGCTGGAGATTAGCCGGAGTCTCTTATACAAGCTGATCGAGGAGGGGCAGTTGCCGCACCGGCGGATTGGCGGGAAGGGAAAACGCGGGAAGATCATCGTGACCGAGGAGGATGTGAAGGCGTTCCTCGACTCGGTGAAGGTGGAGGCGGAGTGAGCGAGCCCGGCACGGAGGCCGGGCTTTCTTCGTCGTGAGGCCGTGTATCAATATCGGTTGACAAGTGTAGCCGACGGCTCTATGGCTAGACTCGCTGGGTGACGCCAGCATATCCATAACCAATCATCTTCTAAGGATTATAATCTATGAGCACCTCAACTGCAACAGCGTTCGCGAACCCGAACAATCTTGAACTGAATAAGGGCGACAACTTCATCTTCGGTGTGGACGTTTCCGGCTCGATGGCGACCACGGATTGTCCCAACGGCATGAGCCGCATCGAATTCTTGAAGGAGAAAGTCATCCAATTCGCTCATGAGGCCAGCAAATGGGACGAGGACGGAATCGACGTGCTGACGTTTGGCCACAAGGTCACCCCTTATCAGGGCGTGACAGCGGAGAAGGCCGAAGAGGTCGTCAAGGGGCTGGCCGCCACGGAGGCGTCCACCGACACCGCGGGCCTGATCCGCAAGGCGTGGGAACTCCACAAGGCGGGAGGCTATGAGCAGACCGTGCTCTTCGTCGCCACCGACGGCGAACCCGCCGACCGCAAGGCCGTGCAGGACGTCATCGTCGACATCACCAACCAGGTGGGCGACGAGCGCGAATTCAACATTTCCTTCCTGACCGTGGGCGTCATCGCCCCGAGCCTCCAGGCGTTCCTGACCGGGCTCGACGACGACCTGAAAGGCGCCAAGTACGACATCGTGGACGTGAAGTCGCTCGAATCGGTGGACTTTCTGGCCGCGTTCGCCGGCGCCTTGAACGACTAACCGCAAGGGGCGGGGCTTCGACTCCCCGCCCATCCGAATCAATCACGAAAGGAACAAGAGAGATGTTAGGTGTCATCAACAAGGCCATGAACAAGGTTCGAGAGAAGTTCGAAGCCCTCGTTAATGAGAATGAATTGAAGGCCGTTGTGTCGGCCGCCGTCCTGGTGGCCGCGGCGGACGGGTCCATTTCCGACGCCGAACGGGACGCGGCCTTCCGGGCCATCGCGGCGCACGAGTCGCTTCGCGGCTTCAACCAGAAGACCATCCGCGCCCATTTCGACAGCGACGTGAACCTCATCAATGCCGACCGGCAATTGGCGGAGGACGTGCTCTACGACAAGGTAGCCGGGATCCGCGATAAGATCGCCCGCATCCGCGTCATCGGCGTGGCGACCCAGATCGCCAACGCGGATGGCGAATTCTCGGACTCAGAAAAGCGAGTGATCGACAAGATCCGCAAGATGACGGCTTAGCGTATGCGGACCACGCTCTTCTTCCTCACCGTAGTGACCGCCGCCGTCATCGCGGGGGGGCTCATTCTTTTCAGCGGCGCCGGCAGCTTCAAGCGAATGGTGACGTTCAGCGGCGTTTATTCCATCTGCAAGCCGGACGGATACGACGTCGTATGCTTCCTCGACGCCGACGGAGCCGAGGGCGGCGTCTTCTGTCTGCCGCTCTCTCAAGCGGGAGGCAAGTGCCATGATTAACGTCTTCATTTTTCTCGCGCTGCTCGCCACGGGATACATCGTGTATCGAATCTGCCGATGGCTGTGGCTGCCCGCTGGGAAGGAGTAGCGCCATGCTCGGACCCACCCTCGCCACAATCGCCGCGCTGGCCTGCTCCTTCACCTGGGGCGGCCTCCAGGCGTTGCTCATCGCCGTGCTCCTCGCGGTTATGGAAGTCTCGCTTTCCTTCGACAACGCCGTGGTGAACGCCGCCGTCCTCCGTCGCATGTCCCCCCGCTGGCAGCGTGCCTTTCTCACCTGGGGCATCCTCGTCGCCGTGTTCGGGATGCGATTGCTCTTTCCGATCTTGATCGTGGCCGTGGCCACCGACCTGGGGATGCTCGACGTCGCCCGGCTAGCGCTCAACGCCCCCGACGAATACTCCGTCCACCTGTCGGCGGCCCATACCGGGATCGCAGCCTTCGGCGGCCTCTTTCTGCTGATGGTGTTCCTGCACTTCGTCTGCGACGAAGCCAAAGACACGCACTGGATAGGCTGGGCCGAGCGACGGCTGGTGGCTCTGGGCAGAATGGAAGCCGTAGAGGTCGCCCTGGCCCTAGCCGTGGTGCTCGCCGCCCAGGCCCTCGTACCGGAATCGGAACGATTCACCGTGCTGCTGGCCGGGGTTTCCGGGGTTGCGACATACGTCGGCGTCAAGGGATTGGCCGGACTATGCGGGGATGGACGGGGTTCGGCGACTGTGCTGGCCGGGAAAGCCGGGGTCGGAGCCTTCCTTTACCTCGAAGTGCTGGACGCGAGTTTCTCACTGGACGGCGTGATCGGCGCGTTCGCCATGAGCGGCGACGTGGTGGTCATCATGACCGGACTGGCCATCGGTGCGCTGTTCGTCCGCACGCTTACCGTCCAGCTGGTTCGCCGGGGCACGCTGGAGGAGTTCATCTACCTAGAGCACGGAGCCCACTGGGGCATCGGCGCGCTGGCCGCGATCATGCTGGCGAGCCTGTGGTTCCACGTCCCCGAGATCGTCACGGGGTTGATTGGAGTGGGGCTCATTCTGTCGTCGCTGGCCTCGTCGGTTCGGCACAGACGGACGGCGGTCGCGCCGTGACGTTGACCTCGGAGGAACTGGTCGCGCTCGGCGAGGCGTGGGAAAAGGCGTGGGGCCGCTGGGGCTGGCAGGCGCACGTGGCCCGCGAACTACCCTGCCATCCCGTCACGGTCCGGCGGTGGAAGGGAGGCCAGCGCGTCATGATGCCTGCCCTGGAACCCAGAGTTCGGGAAATCCTAGAAAGCCGTCCGGCGATGGCTGAACCGAGCCAATGATCGTTGTCGCCAGCTCTTAGTTTCCAAGAATGGCACGGATCAGGTGCCGGCTCATGCTCAAAACGAGCTGGAAACCCACAGACCCGTCGCCTGATCCCGGCACGCAATCGGCACGGATACGAAGAGAAACGGTGCCAAAACGGCGAAAATCGTGGAAACCGTGGACGATGTAAATCGTGGAATGGCTTGAATTTAAGTACGTCCAATAAAAAAGCCCGGGCCCCCCCGAGGGGAGAGGACACTTGCCCTAACGCTTTAGCTCCATACACTTACGGAAGGAGGATTTTGGCTCTGGCACGCAATCGGCACGCTTAAACGGAGGCAATCCGTGCGAACCAGCAGCAAGCCGTGGTATCGAGAAGAACGAGACGCCTGGTACGTCCAGATCAACGGCAAGCAGGTCATGCTCGCCAAGGGGAAGGCGAACAAGGCCGAGGCGAAGCGGAAATGGGTCAAGCTGCTGGCCGAGGGCCGGGGGCCGACGGATCGCTGGCTGCAAGAGTGCGTGGATCACTACCTGCCCTCGCTGGCCCCGAAGACGCGGCCCACCCGCGAGAAAACGCTGAACGCCTTCTTGAAGCATACCGGCAAGATCAGGGTCTCGAATCTGACCAAGCGGCACGTCCGCGCCTTCCTCAAGCCGACCTGGGCGCCCTCCACCAAGCGCAGCCACATCAAGACGATCCTCGCCTGCCTCAACCGCGCGGTCAAAGACGGCTTGATCGAGGCCAACCCGATCAAGGACGTCGAAAAGCCCGCCTGGGAGCGCCGCGAGAAGGTGATGACGGGTGACGAGCTTGGAAAGCTCCTCGCCGCCGCCAAGGAGCCGTTCCGCACGCTCTTGAAGGCGATGGCGGAGTCGGGATGCCGCCCCCAGGAGGTGTGTAACCTCCGGGTCGAGGATTGCTTCCCCGCCGAGAGCATCTGGCTGGTCGCCAACAAGACGAAGAACGCCACCGGCGTGAAGATGCGCCCGGTGTACCTGACGCCCGAGCTGGCCGAGCTGACGGTGCGGCTGGCCGGTGAACGCAGGGAGGGCTATCTGTTCCTGAACCGCTACGGCGATCCGTGGACAACCGACACGGTGCGGCTGCGATTCGCACGGCTCCGAAAGAAGCTCGGGCTATCGGAGGGGGTCATCCCCTACGGGACCCGGCATCGCTTCGCCTCCGACGCGATCAACCACCAGCGGATCGACAGCCTGATCGTCGCCCGGCTGATGGGGCACTCCGACGCGCGGATGCTCCAGCGCACCTACTTCCGGGAAGACACAGAGGCGATGGTGGAGGCGATGAAGCGGGCGCGGGGGAAGGGGGAGTGAGGAGTCAAGCGCGACCGAGCGCCCGGCAGCGATTCCTACCAACTCCGATACTCAACGGTCACGCCGAACGCGCCGCCCCGGCGAACCCCGCTCGTCCTGCTCACTATCTTCCCATTCCTGGCCCAGATACGGCCTTGCTTCGGGTCGTCGGACTCGAGCTCCAGGCGGAAGAAGGGGAAGCGGACAGAGAACTCAAGGCGAACGCTCTGCTCGTCCAGGCGAGTGGCCGTGAAGACTATCCCCCGTCTGTCCCAGATGTGGAGGGTGCCCAGGCGACGCGTGGCGAGAACGAGCTTGCCCAGCTGACGCCGGAGTTCGAAGCCCAGCCGGAACACACGCCTCTTTCCTCCAAGGCTGATCGCATAAGTGTCGATAAGGGCGGGGGCGTCGGAGAAGGCATAGATCGTCGGCGTGCCGCCGCGGAATTCCAGCAGTCCGTGGAACGCCACGCTATGCTCGACTTTCCGGCCGTCGGGCAGGGTGAACTTCATGTTCTGCGTGCCGCGAAGCCGCTGGTTCGTCCACACGCCGTGACAGATCCGGCAGAGTAGGTTGCACTTATCGAGTTCGTCGAGCTGTTCCGTCGAAACCACGCGGCGGATCAGCTTTTCGTAGATGCGGGACTTCTGCGCGGGGTCGATGTGATTGAACTCGAACACACCCTTCGAGGTGGCGTATCGGCGCTCGACCGACTTGACACTACGGCGGCAGATCACGCATCGTCCACCGAGGTAATGTAGCCGTATGTGCCGGTCATCGAGCTTTGGCTTCAACCGCCTGGGTCTGCTCACGCTGAACTTCTCCCTGTTGCACGAATCGTACGTCACTTCGATTATAATCCATGATGACTACCTACCGGTTATGCCCCCCAACAGTCAGGAGTCCCCCGATGGTCCGCCGACCGAAGCCGCCCGGCAAGGAGAACTGGACCTGGGAAGAAATCAACCGCGGCCGCCGCTGGACTGGGAACGAGCGGAAGTGGCGCAAGCGGGGTCGGGAGAGCGGCTGGGAAAAGCGACCAGACGGCACCTACCAGATGCCGCCCGCCGCCGCGTTCATCTATATCGGCACAATGATCGTGCTCATCGTGATCTGGGCCGCGTTCGGGCTAAAGTGAGCGACATTCGTCCGAGCCATAGTGCTTAACGTCGCTCACCCCAACAAATCCGCGATCCGCTTTACCTTCTCCGTCCCCAGCGCGGCCACCAGCGGCTTGATCGCCTCCATCGCCGCGAGTAGATCGGCTTCCTGCCCGACGGCCTTCGGCTTCTCCGGCGGGGCGACGTAGCCCTCAACCGCCTGACGCGGCTTCCGGCCCGGCTTGCCTTTCGGCGCGTCGGTAGCCTCACGCTTCTTCATCTGGCTCTTCACCGCGCTGAAGTGCTGCGGCGTCACGTCCATGCCGAACTCGCTCTTGATGTAGGCCGAGCCCACCTGTGGGCCGTCGAAACCGGCGGCCACCGCCTGGCGGATCGCGTCGGTCTTATTCTTGGCCGTTCGATTGGATGTTTTCGGAGCTGCCTTCGCAGCAGCCACTGACGTCCCCGGCTCATCGTCCGGGTGCTCCTGGCTCTCGTTTTCCGGCTCCGTGTGCTGCGGCTTGGTCGCTTTGCGGGCCATGGTGCACCTTGGTGTAAGGGCCGGGTAGTGTCTGCCTATCTTAACAAGGGACGACAGTGACGCAATAAGGTGTTGCGCGAATCTGTAGGCCTGCTATGCTCCGCCCGCGACCGACGATCTCCAATTCATCAGCCTTTCCGTGCAGCCGCTGCCGGTCGGTCGCAATCTGATTTGCGGCGACTGCACCGAGGGGCGGTTAGTGCCACGGTTGCCATGTCAGAAGTCTTCTTCATCGCCGACACCCACTTCGGACATCGCGGCATCATCGAGTTCAGCGAGACCAAGCCCCACCGCCCGTTCACTACCATCGAGGAGCATGACGCGGAGCTGGTGCGCCGGTGGAACAACGTTGTCGGCCCGAAGGATACCGTCTGGCATCTCGGCGATTTCTGCTTCGGCAAGCGCAACCTGGAGATTGCTGCTCAGCTCAACGGCAACAAGAAGTTGGTGATGGGCAACCACGACATGTACGCCACCGAAGATTATCTGCGATATTTCACGCGGATCGCCGGGCTCGTCGAATACAAAGGGCTGGTGCTCTCGCACTCTCCGCTGCACGATAGCCAGCTCGCCCGCTGGTACATGAACGTGCACGGGCACCTGCATACCAAGCGGGTGATGAAGAAGATATGGATCAAGGCTGGCGTGACGATTGATGGGATACCGGACCCCCGCTACGTCTGCGTCTCCGCCGAGCAGGTCAACCTCACGCCGGTGCCGTTCGACTGGATCCTGGACCGGTGGGCGGAGGCAAACTGATGAAAGCCATCGTCCGCATGCAGTTCGGCAGCCACGTTTACGGTACCAACCTGCCCACCAGCGACCTCGACTTCAAGGCGGTCCACGTCCCTCACATCGAAGACATCCTGCTCCAGCGGGTGCGCCCGTCGATCAACACGAAAACGAAGAAAGACGATGCGCAGAAGAACGGTCCGGGCGATATTGATTTCGAGAGCTTCGCACTGCAAAAATTCATGGCCATGCTGCTGGAAGGCCAGACGGTGGCGCTCTCCATGCTGTTCACGCCGGACGAATGGATCATCGAGCGGTCGCCCGAGTGGGATTTCATCCGCCAGAACAAGGATCGCTGGCTGCACCGGAAGGTGTCGGCCTTCGCCGGGTATTGCCGCCAGCAGGCGAACAAATACGGCATCCGTGGCTCGCGCGTGGCGGCTTCACGGGCTGGCCTGACCTGGGCGGAGCAAATGATTGACGCTCACGGCATGCAGGGCAAGTTGCGGAATCACTGGGGCGAGGTCGAGGAACTGGCGGGACGCGGGCTTGAGCACGTCGCCATCGTCCAGGGCACGCACGCCGACGACCAGCCCGTCCGGTTCTTTGAGGTCTGCAACCGGAAAATTCAGGAGCACGCCACTTTCAAAGAAGCGCACGCCATCTGCAAGCGCGTGTTCGATGAGTACGGCCAGCGGGCGCTGCTCGCCGAGACGAACCAGGGGGTGGACTGGAAGGCCTGCATGCACGCCGTGCGCGTCAGCAAGGAAGCGGAAGAGCTGCTGCTGCACCACACGATCACCTATCCCCGTCCGGAAGCCGGCCTGCTGCTGGCGATCCGCAAGGGCGAGCTTCCTTATAAGGAAGTGGCGGAGATGCTGGAGGATGGCCTCGACCGGCTGGAAGAGTGCTCCCGCATTTCGACGCTGCCGGATCATGGTGATCAAGCCGCTGCAGAGCGTTTTGTGCTAAAGGTATATCGGGAGGCGGCGGCTGCGTGACCTAGCCCCCCTCAAAACAACCGCAACTGCTCCTCGCCCGCCTGCCTCCGGCTCACCACCGCCCGCGCGTGCCCGTTCACCGGCCTGACCGGCTCCGGCATGGTGATCGCCGCCGGGGAAACAGGCTCCGGCAGCCGGATCTCCTGCACCGGCGGCGGCACCGCAACCGGTTCCTCAACCGACTCCGCCACCTCCCGCCTCCGTATCCGCGCCGTGACCGGCCTCTCCCCCGCCAGCGCTTTCCTCACCACCCGCTCCGGCGTGGCTTCCACCGTGTTCGTCGCCCGCAGCTCTTTGATCTTCCCGGCCAGCTCTGCCACCGGCACGCCCCCTTCCGATGGGTGCTCCGACAGGCCGATCTTCAGCTGGTCGCGCAAGTCAGTTAGCTGACTCTGGTATTCCAGGTGTCCGAAAGGTCTGCCGACGCGCCCCTCGAAGTCGGCGAGCTGGCCCCGCTTGATCCCGATCTCGTTGCCCGCCCTCCTGATTTCGCCCGCGTAACTGTCCGCCAGTCGCTCCAGGGCGTTCAATACAGCGCGCGGGCCGGGGTTGTCCCGCAAGAGCGTCTCGCGGCAGCGCGTCTTGCCGTCGAGCACGACCTCCGTGCCGCCCAACGGGTGCAGGACGATGCTCGCGTCTAGGCCACGATACCGTCCCAACGGCGTGCGGTAGGTCTCGCTCACCTTCTCCGGCATGCGCCGCATCCTCTCCCCGACCGCCTCCTGCGAGGGGATAAAATCGCCCCGTTCCAGCGCCGCCGCGTCGGCGGTCAGCCCTTCGAGCCTTGCCTCCAGGCGCTTGATGTCTCCCGGCAGGTCGCGCAACGCCCGCCGCGCCATATACTGCTCATCCCGATGGTTCTTCCACAGGATGGCGAGCCGCTGCAATTCAGCGTCGGCCTCGGCGAGCGTCAACACAGCCGGGTTGCCCGACGCGATGGCCTTCACCTCGGCGTAAGACAACTCCTGGCCGCCGATATCCTCAGCCTTCCTGACAGCAGCCTCCCCGCTCATCACCTGGTTGATAAATCTCGCCTTAGTTTCAAGCGCTTGCCACATGTACGCATCGAAGCTGCCCTCGGTGACGTAGCGGTAGATCGCCACTTCCGGGTTCGTGTTCCCCTGCCGGAGAATCCGCCCCTCGCGCTGCTCCACTTCGGCGGGCTTCCAAGGCGCATCGAGGTGGTGGAGGGCCACCAGCCGCTTCTGCACGTTGGTGCCGGTGCCCATCTTGGCGGTGGAGCCGATCAGGACGCGGACGGTTCCCTGCCGCACCTTCTCGAACAGCGCCTGCTTCTTGGCGTCGGTGTCGGCGTCGCCGATATTGGCGATCTGTTGCCGGGGGATACCGGCCAGCTCCAGTTTCCTGGCTACCTCGTCATAGGCCGAGAAGCCCCACGGCGTCGGGTTCACGCCCATGTCGCAAAACACCAGCTGCGTGCCGCGCTTCGCCTCGGTGCCGCGCCAGATGCGGGCGACGTTCCTGACCATGGCGTTGATCTTGGAGCCGGGGTAATCCTCGGCGGAGGCGGAGAGCATGCGGGCGTCCAGGGCGAGCTTACGCCCGTCGGTGGTGATGGCGAGCGCGTTGTCCTCGCGCGGGTCCACCTTCTCGTTGCGGATGCGCTCGTACCGCTTCACCAGCTCGGCCTGTAGCTCCGCCTGGTCGTCGCTCATCGGGCAGGCGACGGTCTGCGCCTTGCCGCCTTCGAGCTTCGGCCTCGGCAAGTCCAGCATCTCCGCCGTCTGCACGTCAGCGAAGGCGCGGAACATCTGCGTCAGCTCTGGAAGATTCACGAAGCGGGCGAACCGGCTGCGGGGCTTGAGCGTGGAGCCGTCCGGTGAGATTTCCATGGTGTCCACCACCTCGCCGAACGTGGCGGCCCAGGCGTCGAAGTGCTCGATGCCGCGATCCCGCAGGGCGGCGGGGTCGAAATAGCGCTGCACGGTGTACATCTCGACCATACTGTTTGAAATGGGGGTGCCGGATGCCCCTACCAGCCCGTGGCCGGGGTGCTTCTCGTCGAGGTAGCGGGCTTTCATGTAGAAATCGAAGGCTCGCTCGCTGCCGCCGGTCTGGATGCCGGCGACGCGGTCCATCTTAGTCGGAACTTCCATGTTTTTTACGGTCTGCTGTTCATCGTAGAAAATCTGATCCACGCCCAGCTCGTCGAACACCAGGCCGGAATCCTTCTTATCCTCCGCCAGTAAATCTCTGAGCTTTTCTTCACGAGCGACTTTCTGTTTTTCAATCGCTTTCAGGATATTCCGATTCCCTCGCCCGCTGTCCGCCTTTTTCGCGTCCACCAGCAGCGCATCATATTCTTCAATCTGCTCGCGCAGGAACCGCGCCTGGAACTCCCGGCTCATGCCGATCCGCTCGAAACTGGAATGCGTGGTGATGACGGCGTCCCAATCCCCGGTGGCGATTTTGGCGGTGAGCGATTTGCGCCGCTCCTTCGTCATGTCCTCTTTCGTGGCGACCAGCAGCTTCGCGTTCGGGTACCACTGAAGGAACTCGCGGGCGAACTGCTCCAGGCAGTTGTTCGGCACCGCCACCAGCGGCTTCTTGACCAGCCCGGCCTGCCGCATCTTCATGCAGGCGGTGGCGATTGCAGCCGACTTACCCGCTCCGACGCAGTGCGCCAGCAGGGTATTCCCGGCGCTCATGCACCGCCACACTGCGTCCTTCTGGTGCTGGTTCAACTCCTTGGCCTTGCTCATCCCCGGAAACTCCAGGTGCGAGCCGTCGAACAGCCGGGGGCGCAGGTTGTTGTAGGTGTCGTTGTAAATCCTCACCAGCCGCTCGGTGCGGTCGGGGTCGCTGAACACCCAGCCCTTGAACCGCTCCTTGATGGCCCGTTGCTTCTCCTTCGCCGCCAGCGTCTCGGTCTGGTTCACCACCCGCTCCTCGCGGTCGGCGTGACGGATCGTGTCGTAGATGACCGGCGTCTTCATGTTCAGCGCGAGCTCGAACAGCGCCGTGCCGTTGATCCTTCCGGTGCCAAAGTCCGTGGTGGCCGCGACCGAGTTCAGCGCCCGGTAGTCCGGCTCCACGCTCCACACCGCGTCCTTTTTCAGGTGACCCACCTTCACGGCTTCCGGTGGCACCCCGAACAGCTCGCTCGCGAAGGCCTGGATGTCGCTGGCCGGTATCCACGGCGCGCCGAGGTTGGCGTCGATGTCGCCCGGCAGCACGTCTTCCGGTTGCACCTGTTTGAGGGCGGCCACGTTGCGGGCGTAGTCCGGCCCGGCTCTCTCTGCGGTGGCGAGCTTCTCGCGCACGTTGCCGGAGAGGTAGGCGTCGGCGGTCTGCCACTGGCGGCTTTCCGGGTCCCGGTAGATCAGATCGCCCAGCTCGGCGACGACCTCGCTCTCGGGCTTTCCGTAGAGGCTGGAAATGTACGCCAGGTCAACCGCCCCTTTGTGGTCCAGGCTCACCAGCAGCCCCTCTTCCGCACTGGCGACGGAAGTGACCGGCGGCTTCGGCCCGACCACGTCTTTCCGCATGATCGCGGCCTTCTCCGCCCGCCCGGTCGCCTCGTCGTACTCCTCCAGGCTCATCACCAGCATGGCGTCCGGGTCCTCGCGGAATTTCACGAGGTTCGGCATGCGGCGGATGGTGCCGGTCTTGGATTCCGTGAAGGTGGTTTTGTTGATGGGGCCGTGGCGGGAGGTGAACAGGTCGTAGGCGTGGTTGAGCGCGCGCCGTGCGGCTTCCCGGTGCTCCGGCGGCCAGCCTTCGTTCTGGCTCTGGAGCACGCGGCGGGCGAGGTCGCGCAGGCCGATCAGCTCGGCGATTCTTCGGGCTTGCGGCGTGCCATCGGCGCGGAGCTCGACGCCGCAATAGTTGACCGGGCGGGCCTGGCCGTCCTCCACCTGGCAGATCGCCTTGTCCTCGCGGACGAACAGGCTGCCTTCGGTGATGTGGCGAAGGGGAGGCGGAGGGGTGAAGACGGGCTCGGGGCTACCGTGTTTCTGGGCAGGTTCTAAACCCGTCGAATTCGAGGGGTTTGGAGGCGGCCTTTCCCACTCCGCCGCACTCTGCATGGCCGGACCAGCGGGAAGGCGGCTGATCGCCTCCCTCAGCTGCGCCGCCAAGTCGCCGTTGCCGACGACGCTGAAACCCTCACCGCCGTAGAGCGTGTCCTTCCGGCTCCAGTTCCCCAGCACCATTTCGGGGTGGCAGTGGAAGTAGCGGTTGACCGGAACGGCCGCCCCCTCAACCTGATGGGGCGCGACGTGGAGCCAATCCGCGTCCGCGTGGTTCGGCACCTGGCCGGGTGCCCGCTTGCGCAAGAACAGGATGTCGGTCACGACCGCCGTGCCTTCGCGCTTGAAGGCGTCGGAGGGCAACCGGATCGCCCCGAGGAAATCCGCCTGGGATGCCAGCTGCTCGCGGGCCGCCGCGTTCTGCTTGTCGAGCGTGAAATGCGACGTGACGACGGCCAGCACGCCGCCGGGCTTCAGGGCGTCCACGCTCTTGGCGATGAAAAAGTCGTGCAGGGAGAGCTTCTGCCCCTGGTAGGGAATCGAGATGTTGGCGAACGGCACGTTGCCGATCACTGCGTCGAGCGGCGGGAGTTTGGAATCCTGGAAGCCCTCGATGCGGATGTCGGCGTTTGGATGAAGGGCGCGGGCGATTCTGCCCGAGAGGGAATCCTGCTCGACGCCGATATAGCGGTGCGGGCCGGTCATGAATCGGCCGGAATTGTGTACTACGAAACCGTTGGCCAGAAAGTTGTGCGGCTCATCCTCAATCGATATGTCATAAGTGACTTCCTCACCGTAGTATTGCACTGACTCGACATCCTCGATAGCTACCCGCTCCATGCAGGAAAACATCTTGGATTCGGCGTGTTCAAGCGCATGCTCCGAATGCGTCATTACCTGAAGGTTATCCGGGTGATTGTGTCGAACGTTATGGTCACGATGGTGGACTACCCATTCTTCGGGGTCCAAAAATACAAGCCCCGCGATGTCGGGCTGCTTTTCGACAGGTGCCCAGGTGCCGTCTTCAAATCGCTCTCGTGGACCCATAGAGGATGGCTGATCTAACCTGGCCAATAATTCGTCGTAGCTCAGACCGTTCAGCTTTGCCTCGACGACCAGGCGGTGCTCAGGCACCATCGCCGATCCGTTGCGAAACCGGTTGGCGAACGGATGATGTTGCATGCCGAAGACTCGGACGTAGTCAGCTCTGGGCTGCTTAACAGATCCTCCTTTGCGCCCGCGTACATGAACACGGTCGCCAGGGACTATCTCCCCTAGCTTGAGCCAACCCCGATCAGTAAGAAATGGGTGTTCCGAGGTTGCGCGCAATTCTCTCCCGGTCACTGTGCGGATTGTGTATGTCTTCTTGACACCGCTACACCATATATCTTGCAACCTGCCCAGCCGGATAAACCCATCAACCTCTCTCTGAACATAGGTAGCAATATCAGGATTCCAGCGGTATCGTTTGTTGCGACGATCCAAGCCTCTCAAGCGATCATGAAGATCAGCCAGCCGTATCTGCTTGCTGTTCCCAGGGTGTTGACGGTTGCCTGAGCGGTTGATCCCAATCAAAGCGTCGGCCTGTATGCAGCCGCACCCCGGCTCCAGCATGGTGCCGGTTGAGGGAACGCCCAGGCGGGTAAGTGCCTCGTGCATCGCCTCCATCACCGCGGGAGAGGTGAAGAACTGGCTAAACGTCGTCCGCTTGGCGGAGTAGTATTCCTCGGGCGTGAGGAGTTGGTGGAGATCTTCGCCGGTGGATTGCCAGCCGTCCTTCCAACGTCCGGTGACGGGGTCGGGGAAGATTGAAAGCGCCACGGGGCCGAAGCCGGGGAAGCGGGCGAGTATGCCCCGTTCCTCGGGGGTGGCGGGGCGCTGTTCGGCTTCCAGGGTTTTCAGCGAGCGGACCGCGGCCAGGAGTTCTCGGGCCTTGGCCTTCTCGCCGCTGGTGACGGGTGGTGGACGGGTGACTACGGGTGGCGGCTCGGGGTGCTGGATGGGCGGCACGTCGGCAGGCACCGGGGCGTCGAAATCCAGCATGCCCTGACCGCGCGCGGCCTTGATCCGGGCGGCGTGGCTGGCGGGCGGCAGCCGGTCGAGGGCGTAAGCGCCGTTGCGGCGGGGATAGCGCTCGGAGAAAGGGAGGCTGGAGGGGTCTGAGGACACGAAAACCGGGCGCTAAGAGGTTGTATTCGAACGAGTTTAGAGGGGCCAGCATGGGATGGCAAGCGTTATTTGGAGTCATTCAAATAGTTGTTGACGATGCGGACAAAATGGCCGAATGTACGACGCAGAAATTTCCACCGGAGGTATAACCCCCATGAAAAATAAACTCACCGACCTAAACGACCACCTCTTCGCGCAGCTTGAGCGATTGAGCGACGAAGCACTGACCCAGGAGGGGCTGGAGAAGGAAATCCAGCGCACCGACTCGATCGTCAGCGTGAGCGAGCAGATCATCAACAACGCCCAACTGGCGATCAACGCGGCGGAGCTGGTGGCGAAGCACGGGCGGGGCAACTGGGAGGACATGCTGCCGATGGTGGAGGGCAAGCCCAGGCCGCCGGGGATCGAGCACAAGCCCAAGGCAAAGGGCATCCCGGACTATAGGGATCAGTAGATGGCGAAGGGCAAGGCGAACCACTACTCCCTGGAGGAGCTGGATTGGATCAAGGCGAGTTGCACACTGCCACGCAAGGAAGCGTATCAGGAGTTCTGCGACCGGTTCAAACGGGCCGACGTGACGATCAAGGCTTACTGCCAGCTGTGCAAGCGCAAGGGCTGGCTGACGGGCCGCACCGGCAGGATCGAGAAAGGCGCCGAGCCGTGGAACGCAGGGATGAAATGCCCGCCCGGCAAGGGCGGCAACCACCCGAACGCGAGGAAAACGCAGTTCAAGAAGGGCCAGAAGCCGCACAACACCCACTACCTCGGCCACGAGCGGTTGAGCAGAGACGGCTACGTCGAGGTCAGCGTCGACGAGGTGAACCCGCACACCGGGTATGAGCGCCGGTACGTGCTGAAGCACAGGTATCTGTGGGAGAAGATGAACGGCAAGCTGCCGGAGGGGATGTGCCTGAAGAGCAAGGACGGGAACCGGCAGAACACCGACCCGGACAACTGGGAGGCCATACCCAGGGGCATGCTTCCCTTCCTCAACGGCCACCGGGGCTACGATTACGACGCGATGCCGGACGAGCTAAAGCCCGCCGTGCTGACGCTGGCGAAGGTCAAGCACGCGACGGGAGCGGCGGTGAAGCGGGCGAAGGGCGAGGCCAGGCCATGACCCCCGCCGAACTCCGCCGCTACTGCGAACGCTTTCACGACGAGCACGGCACCGGCGGCCAGACGCGGCTCGCGGAACTGCTCGGCTGGTCGGACCGCACGATGCGGCGGAAGCTCGTGGGGGATACGCCGATTGGCAGGGATGAGGAGCTGGCGATCAGGTGTTTGGCGGGGTGCGGTCCCGCTGCCCCGGGTCCTAAAGCCCATCTTGAGATGGAATCGCCATGATCGGCGGATGCTTCGCCAGCCAATCGGTGACCTTCGTGGCTCGACCGGGGTCGGTCCTCGCGGCGTCAAGTAGCTTTCTCGTTGCGTATTCCAAATCATCCACGAAGTTGTAAGCGTTCAGGCTGCACGCGTCGTCGATGGGCGGCGCATTGACCGACCCCAGGTGATCGCCCTCGTGAGCAAGAATCACCGACCTTGGACGCCCGCCGAAACCGATGGCGGTTTGGTCGGGTATCAGGCTGAAACTGTGAACGATCCCGCATCGGAGGACGTGGTACAGCTGCTCCGGAAGATCGTCTTTTCCTGATTTGTAGACAAAGTCTCTATATGCCACGGGCATGAATTCCCTGACGAACTCCTTGAAGCCCGCTCCGCCGCTGTTTCGTCCGGCTGCGAGTTTCGACAAATACTCGATGTACGCGGACGCGCACAAAAATATCCAGGGGTTCTTGAAATCGGCGATCTGCCTCAGATTGTTGATCTCGTTCAGGAAATACGCTTCTGCCTGATCCAGGTTCATTTCTCGACTCCGACGCAACGGCTAGCGGCAATCCCCTGCCTTCCTCAAGCCCGCCTTGACTGCCTCCGACTCCGACGCGTAATCGGCGCGATTCTTCTCACTCATCCGCCCCACGCTCGGGCAGTTCGCCCGGTGGTAAACGCCGCTCCGTAAGTTTCCTACCACTCCGGCCATCACCGACCCGCCGACGCCCTTACGCCAGTCCCAGGGCGGCACAGCACCGGGCTGGCTCCACAGGCCGACCTTGGCCGCTCGCGCTTCAGCCTCCATCCGTTCGAGATCCCGGTCGTGCGGAGCGTACTTCATGTACCACCAGCTCATCCCGATCCGAACTTGCTCGCGGTTGAGACTCTTTCCATCCGGCAGGATGACCTCGCCGAGCGTCCGCCCGTAGCGATCCCTGCCCTGCTCTCTCACGGTCACGTTCTTCCCGAACACCAGTTCGGAGGCGGCCTGCTTGGCGCGGCTGCCAAACGGCTGACCTGTTTCGGGGGCGTCTACGCCGTGAAGTCGTACCTTCACCTGGGTCCGGCCGTCGCGTAGGACTGTCAGTGTATCTCCGTCCGACACGCCAATAACGCGCGCGGGGAACTCCGCCGCGCAGGCGGGGAAGGCGAGGAGAAACAGGAAGATGAGGAGGAATCGGCGCATGGATCAAGGATAGCGGGGCGGTGGACAGAATGCCAGAGGAAAGGTGTTTCGGGGATTTGGCGGCGGACTGTGCGAATGCGTCTCACTCGGAGAGAATTTCAATGCTCGGACTGTTCACTTAATCGGTTGACATAAGCAATAACAACTGCTAAGGTGATCCCATCACAGCAAGGACGCACCTTATGAACATCATCGAGATCTTCCGCCAGTTCCCCACGCAGGAAGCCTGCATCAAACATCTGGAGAAAGCCCGCTGGGGTGATACACCCGTTTGCGCATACTGCGGTTCCACCAACACCTACCCGCTCAAGATAGAGCTACGCCACCACTGCAACGCCTGCCGCCGCTCGTTCAGTGTGACGGTGGGGACGATCTTCTTCGATACCCGCCTGCCGATGCAGAAATGGTTCCTCGCCATCAGCCTGATCCTGAACGCCAAGAAGGGGATTTCCAGCCGCCAGCTTGCACGGGATTTGGAACTGCCCGTGAAAACCGCGTGGAGCCTCGCGCACCGTATCCGCAAGGCCATGAAGGATGACGGCTCGCTGCTCTCCGGTATTGTGGAGATGGACGAAACGTATGTGGGCGGCTCCCCACGCAAAAGTAACGAGCGGGATGACGATTCAGACGACGCGCCGCGTGGTCGTGGCACCGCAAAAACGCCCGTGGTGGGCATGATGGAGCGGAAAGGCCGCGTGAAGGCGAAGAAGGCGGAGAAACTGGCGTTTGCCGACCTGGCGGCGCTGGTGCGCGGCAACGTTGACCTCTCCGACTCGCTCCTGGTGACGGACGAATACCGTGGCTACGCGGGTATGGGTGCGGTGCTCCCGCACAAGCGGGTCAACCACAGCCAGCGGTTCGCGGACTGCCTGGTGCACACCAACAACATCGAATCGTTTTGGGCTATCGTGAAGCGCGGCATCATGGGGCAATTCCACAAGGTAAGCGCGAAGTACCTGGACGCTTACCTCGATGAGTTTGCGTATCGCTATAATGGCAGGAAGGTGGACGGCGGGGTGATGTTTGAACGGACGCTAGGCAGGATGATGGGAGTTTAATCGTCTGTGTTGACCTTGCGAACGATGATTTGCTTCTCAATAACTTGACCGCCCCCAATGAGGCGGTTGTATTTATCCGCCAAGAGGAGCCTTTTTTCGTCCGTTTGCAGCAGAGAGAACATGTGCATGAGGCTTACTGCCATCACCGCTTCTGGACAAAGGAAACTAAGACGGCAATCCTCCCCTATATCGCATTGGTCGATGTGGAAATTACCGCCAGTAAACGTGATAGTACAATCGTCGAAGACGCAATTGACAAAATGATTGCCATCGAGTGACACGGTTTCCCTAACGAAATTCTTCCTCACGATTTCTGTCAGCACTGAAGGCTTGACTGGCTTGGCGGGACTTTCCGCTTGCATCCCGCGATGGAGGAAATAGAGCTTACTGGCGGCGTAGCAGATCAAAAGCATCCCGGCCGCTATCCACAATGGATCTAGGCTGGTCGCCCACCACAGCCATCCCAAATATCCGCTCATATACAAAGCCATTGCCTTGTCTTTGAGCGATAGAACCGTATTGAGGCGCGATGCGGCAGTCCATGAATCCATGCCCCCAAGTTTTGCCTTGAAATCGGGGCGTTGTCAATTAAGCGTAGACTAGTGACACCCGCCCCGTTTCCCCCTATGGTGTGATTGCTTACGTCAACTGCCATAGGGGGAATTCCATGCAAGAAGAAGATGATACACAGCAGAAGTTAGCCGCGACGGGCTGGACAAATGGTTTCAAAATCGTTGTGCAAGATGACAAAAAGCTCATGGCGCTCGCTTTCGACTTCTCTCAGGATGCTGGCACAGGCATGATGTCAACACCCATGCAGGTCGTCGTAGAGACAGAGGCAATGATGGGGTTGCTGCTGAGCCTGAAGGAGATCCAACGGATGTTCGACCTACCCATGCCGGAAATCGAAACATTCTCTCTGATGCGTGAAGAGGGTTAGCCGCCCCACCCAACCGATTAGGTGAACATTCCGAATCCCCGGTGTTGCAACTGCGTCGCATTTTTAACAGGTCTTCCCCTCGAATTGAATTGATGCGGCGACTATAGCGTCACGCCTGCTCCCATGCAAGCACTTTGAAAGACGCCTCCCGCGCGCCGCCCTATCGGGGTAGAATCCGACGACCAAGGAGGCCGCCATGCCGACCACGACCAGGCTGTCAGAGAAGGCCCTGGAGCTGTTCCGTCTGCACATCAGGCGTGAGGGTGACGTCGATGTCGATGACGCTAACCGCGACGCCTACCGCGAGCTGGAGAGTGCCGGGCTCGTGCTCAAGGGCCGCCCGTTCGTGGGCGCGGCGCGTTACCACCTGACCGCGGAAGGCTTTGCCCGGAAATCCGAGCTACTGGGCTAGCGTCCCATCCTCCTGAGTATCCTCCGCGCCCCGTCCGTGATCGAGAGTTCCGTTTTCGCGCCGTGCTTGACGGCGAGTTCGTGAGTGCCCAGCCGGTCTTCCTCGTACTCGTGGGCGATCACCGCGTCCATGCGGTCGCGCAGCCGCGCCTTGGTCCACAAGCGGCTGCCCTTGCCCCCGACGAGCTCCGGGTTGAAGACGCCCGAGTTGACGGTGATCCCGGTGGTCAGGTTGCCGCCCGTGCGCCCGCGCGCGATGAATGCACGCCACTTGCCGTCGCCGTCGAAGTCGGGCGCGCCTAGCAGGTGCCGGGGGATTCCCAGCTCCGTCATGCGCTGCGCTGCCAGATAGTCCATATCGTGCGCATAGCGGCGCGCGAAGTCGGCGGCGTGCTCGGCAGGATCGGTGGGGGGCTTCTCACTCATGACAGAGCCTTCGCCAAACCGGAGGATCAGCGCAAACGGTTCATCGGCTGATTCCCAGGCATTCTTCCACCGCCTTGCACTGCCGCTCGGTCATGCTGGCGGCCTTGCGCTCCAGCGCCGCCCTCCAGGCTTCGGGGACGCGCGCGGCCAGCTCTTCGGCGAACGCCACGGCGGTTTCCAGGTCGGGCTTCGCATCCTCGGCGGGCGCGGGCTCCTCAACGGCAGGGACGAAGAGCGGCACGGGGATGATGAGAGGATCGGTTGTCATCGGCCACGGCCTCCTTGCTTGTCGTTTCGCATCCGCTCCCAGGCGCTCCACGCCTTCTGGGCTAAAAGAAAAGCCCGCTTGCGCTGAAGCATAAAACGGGCTAATCTCCTTCTTGTCTAAGAGAAGGAGATAATCATGACAGATGATATACCATTTGCAAGAGAAGAATGGCGTGCAATCCAAGGCTTTGAAGGACATTACGAAGTCTCGAATCGCGGGAACGTAAGAAGCTTGGAGAGAATAGACGGTATCGGGCGCAAGAAAAAGGCCATGCCTTTGAAACCGCTATACAAAAAGGGCTATCCGTTTGTCACGCTATCGAAAATGGGGGTTGTTCGTCAGCAACAAGTGCATCGATTGGTCGGAGAAGCTTTCATTGGCCCGCTACCAAAAGGGATGACGACAAACCACATTGACGGCAACAAGGCGAACGCAGACGTTCGCAATCTTGAATATGTAACTCAAGCTGATAATAACCGCCACGCGTTTGCAACGGGGCTACAGCCTGTCGGGGAAAGACGGAATTCAGCTAAACTGACGGATGACCACGTGAGACTCATTAGGCAACTGGAGAAAACGATGCCAAGAAAGCAACTCGCGGCTAAATTCAATGTTGCGGAAAACGCGATCTATCAGGTGACCAGCGGCAAAACTTGGAAGCATGTTATCTAAACCGCTTGCTATTCCCTTGGTTTTGTAGCCGTTCCCAGGCGCGGTAACTCATGGCAGCTCCCAGAAACACACTCACCAGCCCCATGACGAGCAGGGCGGAATCGTTGTGCTCGCCCTTCTTCTTGCTCTCGTAGTACTGGCTCCGCGCCAGGTGGCGCAGATGATGGGGGAGCGAGGAAAGCTCGGTCATGGTCAACGGATCGGGATGGTCACGCCAATGATGGGAATCTCGCACGGCTGCCAGTGGTCGCACACTCTACTGCACCCGCCAAGGAGCGCGAGGGCGAGGAGCAAAGCAGCGCAACGCGTCACGCCAGGATCCTCCCACTCATGCGGATTTCGCCTTCGCTTCCGCCTCGGCGATGGTGGCCAGCAACTTGGTCGCCGCCGCGTCGAACTCGTCGGCGGCGAGCTGAAGGTCGTCGGTGGTCAGGCCCCGTTTGAGCGTGTCGGTCATGCGATGGAACAGCTCAATGGCCTCCGGCACGCCCTTCACCAGCGCGGGAATGAGGGAGAGCAGGTTGACCGTGATCGCCCAGCGTTTATCGTCGGTCATAGCGCGAACTCCTTGATAAGATCCTTAAGTCCCTTCGTCGCGTTCTCGGTCGCGGTCAGGGAAAGGTCGTAATATTGGCTGTCTTCCGTGACGAACACCTTGTCCGCCTGGTCTTTGGCCTTTTTGACCGTCTGGATCGCCACGCCCATTTTTGGCAACACGGTGTAGCACGGATCGTCAGTCGAGCGCAGAAGGCACTGGTCGGCGTAGCCCTGGGCGACGTTGAGCGTAGCGGTGGCGGCAGTCAGGGTGGCGAAATACCGCTCCTGCGGCGTTTTAACGCTGGCGCAGCCGGTGACGGCAAGCACCAGAAGGATGGCGGTAAGCTGCTTCATTTCTTCCCCACAATCGGCTGCGTTGCGTTCTTCCGCCCATTGATGACGCGATACCCCATGAACAAGCTTATTGAATTAAATAGCAACGGCAGGCCGTTGTCCACCAGGAATTTCACCTGCTCAATATCGAACACCTTTCCGGTCATAATCGCCCCGATGTTCAGCGCCTGGACGATGATGATGCCCACGGCATTGCGGATGGTCTGCGACTCCCACCAGCGTTTGCCTTCGGGTTCCTGGCTATTGCCTTCATCGGTCATATCGCTCTCCTTGGCTCGTTGTTGAATAAATGGGCCCATCGCACGGCTTCCGTGAGCACGGCGACGTGGCGCTTGTGCCAGCCGCGCCCGAACGTGGAATAGCCGTCGAGATGCTTGACATACTCGATCCGCTGCGTCGTCATATCTCTCGCGGCATTGACCGGATCGAGGCACGCCCGCACGGCGGCGAGCGTGCGCGGCCCAACGGTCCCATCCGGATAGGCCCCCACGGCGGTTTGCAGCCAGCGGATCGGGTTGAGCGGCGCGTGGTTCACCACGCAGTCGAACAGCAGCATGGCGAGCGGCCACGGCAGCGCCTCGCACTGGTACTTTTGCCAGTAGTCGGCGCGGTAAATTTCCTTCGCCTGCTCAACCGTGAGGCTCGCCACGTCAAGGCTTGGGTAGCGGGCTTGCGAGATGCCGTAATTCGTGGCACCGCCACGATCCTGAGGGTTGTTGGAATATCCCCCCTCCTGCTGGAGGAGGATGGACACGGCCTGGTCGAATTTCGCGGTCATAGCTCGGCCACCTCCACTTCGCTCAGCTGCCGCACGCTCAAGCTCATCAGGATGGAAAACTCCGCCTTCATCCGCGTCATCTCCGCCTGCTGGGCGCCGAAATGGCCCCCGAACCACGCGAAGAAGCCGAGCTGGGCCAACATGAGGGCGCGGGCTGTCATCGCGCCGCCTTGAAAAAGTCCTTGATTTGATCCCAGTAGGTGGCGATGCCGGTGAAGAACGACGCCACCACGGTCAGGACCACGCCCCACTTGGCGGCGGCCTTGTCGTAGGTCATGCGCCACCGCTCCAGCGTAGCTAAGCGTTTCTCCTGCCTGGCCTCCAACACCGTGAACTGTTTTTCGAGCATGCTGTCGCGTTCCTTGCATTCCTCCTCCATCTCCGTAAGTCGCAGTTTGAAGAACGTCACCTCCGCTTTGAGCGTAGCGATGTCGGCGTAAATTTCCTTGTCCATCATCGGCGTATCGCTCTCCTCCGGCCATTACGGCTTGAATTGTATAACAGGCTCCACGTTCGCGCCATCCCCTCTCCTTTATTAGGAGGACATTAAGTAATTGCGTAGTTAATCACCCCGCCGCTCGCGCTGGGGAGGTACGCCGCTATCGCCGCCATACCGGAGTCGATGGTATGCGTGCCGTCATTGCTCTGCACTTGCACCAGAACACTGTTGCCGCTCATGCTCAAGCGAAACTGAGGTGGTGAGTTAGCCGTGATGTCGGTGCCGATGAGGGAAACAGTAGGAGAGCCACCGTTGATGGCATACTGCCAGCGGCTCTTGCGCGTGCCGGTGCCGACAGCGCCGGTATCGCCCATCACCTCCGCTTCAATAATTCCACGGCAGATGCGGCCTGAAACTACATCCGGCGTGATGGTCATGATGGTAGCCCAGGAAGAAATCCCTATGCCGCCGATGTTGTAGGCGGCGCGCTCCACGAAGTTATTATTATAAGCAGCCGTGCTCGGAAGCCGTTGGTGTCCCATCACAGCGACCGGCTGGCCGTTCAGGTAATACCCCACCGGGGTGTTGATGGTGCCCACGCCCTTGTAACCGCCCGCTGGCGATACCGCGCCTGAGCCCTGGCTGTAAAGAATCATGCCGTTACCGGAAGCGAAGCAGCCGTTCGGCGTCTCAAACGCCCACTTGCCTTCCGCCGCTCCCGCCGTGGGACTTACAACCGAATTGATGATGATGCCATACTGCTGGATATTTCCGCCGGAGTCTTGTCCGTAGGAAGAATAGCTTCCCAGCAAATCACCTGCCCGCCCGCTGTAGCCGGGGATGATGCGCGCCAGCCCGTGATACGGGTTGCCATCGAGCTTGCCATTGCTCTGCTGGATCGACCATGAGGCGGTAGCGCCGCCGCTGTTGTGCGAGGAAATCACGGGGATGTGATTGTAAGGCGGGTTCACCAGCACTTGCGCAGGCCCGCCGATTTGCGAAAACATCCCCAAAGCGCGGCCAGCACTATCGGCATTAATTAAGGCGATAATGGCGTTGCACACTGATAGGATCGTATCGCCGGATTGCACCACATGGTCATAATCGTGGTTGGAGTTGTTATAAAACAGACGCAGGCCGATGGTATTGCCCACCGTTAGCGTGCCGGAGAGGTCGCAGTAGGCGGGAAGGCACGTAGGGTCATTGCTCTGGAGAATTTGCATGTCGCACGACCAGGTGCAGTTCTGGTTGAGATAGGGATAGATGTCTCCGCTCATGCCTCCCTGATTCGGGTGTGAATTGATCGGGGCGGGCGCCAGGATTTTCCGTGCGTCGTTGATGGATGCAGCGTTCTTGAAATCGTCAAACCAAGTCATAAGGCTCCTATCGTGGGTTATTTGTTAAGCTACTGATCGCCAAATCCCATGACGCAAACGAACCCGGCGTCCGCCGCCGTGGAATTCGCGGCGTTGGTCGTCTGGATCTGCACGTTCCCTGTAGCGATAGCCGCGATCCTCGCGTTCTGGCCCGTGCCGCTGTTAAGCCCGCAAGTGGCAAGCACGGCGTAGTTGGCCGAGGAGAACGCGTTGGTAAAGCTGATCGTGTAATCGCCCGCGCTGTTGCGCACGACGCCCGAGACATTGTAGCTGGCGTTGATCGTCGCCCCGCCGTTGCCGTCGAAATAGACCCAGAACTTCGCCATGCCGGGATGGTAGTGCTGGCGCGCTGGCGTCACGATCCGCTGCGGACTGGTCGCGGCCTCCATCTCCGCTTGTGAGGCAACCCAGCCGCCCACGCAATCAGTCGCGGAGAATCCGCTGGAGCTGAAATTGCCGACCTCCGCCCCATTGCACGACACGCCGATGGTGTTGGCGGACTTGCGGAAGAAACCCGTATCCTCATCTCCCTCAAACGATATGGGGATGTCGGACCCGGCGGCGGTAACGCTGGCGTCAAGCCGCATCACCCGCGAGGAGAAGGGGAAAAGCTGGCATTCGGTCGGCGCCGCAGCCCAAGTGCCCGCCGTGGCCTGCGTGTCCATGGTGCGGCCCAGGCAGAGATAGGGGAGCGATACGCGGGCGCTGGCGGAATAGGCGACCGTTGCGGAATCCGCCCCGCCGCTTCCCCCTTCGGCGGTGGTGCTCATCAGCCCTTGGAAGCCGAAAAACTTCGTGGAGGCAGCGAGCTCAATCGTACCCGAGTTGTCGAGCGCGTACCAGTAAATGGGGCTGGATACGCTGTTTGCATGGCCGAGCGTCGAGCCGTTGCTGATCGTCAGCGAGATCGGCGAGGCGATGTTGCGGACGTTGAAGTTCCCGCTGCCGAGCGTGCCGCTCCGCATCACCAGAGTCGCCGGGTTTGTCGAGTCTACCGACGTGGACCCATCCGCCTGCTTCACCGTGCAGGTGAGCGCGCTGCCTGAAACCGAAAAAGCCAGGCCGAGGTTGCGGGTTTGGCCGTAGCCGCCGAGCGGATAGCCCATCTCGCGCAACGCCGCGAGCAGGTTCGTCAATTGGGTTTTGAACCCGGCCTCGGTGACGCCAGACCCGGTCAAGTCTGCAATAGCGGGTAGTGCGGTTGCTGTCATAGGTTCTCCTGATGCATGATTGTTGGTTTCTCAGTCAGCCATGGGGCGGCAAGCGTGCTTTAGTAGCCTTGGATGCGGGCATCCAGGGTTCCCGCCGTGTCCAAGCCCGCCGCGTCCAGGCAGCGGACGTACGGGCCGAGGGCTGCGTCCTTGTCGTCGTAGCGCGCCGTTAAGGCGCCGCCTCCGTCGCTCTGCACGGTGAGCTGAATATTCTTGATGACCTGGAATGTCTTGGTGAGCGCAAGCCGCTGGCCGCCGCTGGCAATCGTCACGTCATCAAACGTCTCCTCCACATCCGGAGCATCGAGCGTTACTGTGAACGCGCTGACGACGCCCTGGGTCAAGCCCGCACCGGTCGTGATGCGCACGTCGTAGATGCTGTTGCGCGCCGTGACGCTCCCCGGCCAGGGCAGCCAGTCGGGCGTATCCCACATCAGCATTGAGTCGTCGGAATCCCACATCGGCGTGGTGCCGTCCGCATCCCACATCAATGCGGGGGAGTTCTCGCGGTACTCGATCATCCACGGATCCCCAGCTACGTCCGCCGAAAGGGTCATCTGAGAGCCGTCGAGGGCGCCCGTGACTGTAATCCGGTCCTCGTATTGCATCTCTAGGTAGCTGCTGGCGTGCCACATCAATGCAGTCGAATCACTCCCCCACATCGCCGCGCTCGCGTCCGAATTCCACATCAGGGTCGTCGAGGTCGCGGCAAGATGGTTGCTGCCGTCGATGCTCCCGCCGGTCAGCGCGCCGGGCCAGCCCGCCACCTGGAGATCGAACGTCTCGACGACGTTCGCGACCAGCGCATCGCCCAGGTTGGCGACGATCACGGCGGGGTTACCGGATTCGTTGCCCGAGGCATCGACGGCCTTGATCATGATGGTGGCGGATCCGGAAGGGAGTATTTCGGCCACGAAGGGGGAATGTGTCAGCAGCCCGGTGTGCATGGGGATGGCGTTCCCCCAACTCCGGTTGACTCCGGGTTGGTAACGGATCCGGTATCCCGCCACATCTACATCGGTCACATGTGTCCAAGTGAACCGCTTCCCTTCAACGGTGAAGACCGTGACATTGGAGGGTGGCTCGGATTTTCCAACCACTTTGTGGGAAATCGCGCTCCACGGCGAAAACGAACCAAGGGAGTTGCGGAACCGCACGCGGATGTCGTAAGGCTCCCCATCGTCGACGCCTGCGATGAACGTCTGCGTGGAATCGCCGACTGGGGGCGGAGCGTCCTGCCATTCGGACAGATCAGCCCGCTTGAACTGCACCTGTGTTGCGCCGCCGGAGCGCACGAAGGAATCGGTGGAAGGCGACCAGCGCACGAGGATGCGGGAAATGACCGTGCCGTCCCCCGCGATGGACAGCTGGTCGGTGCCGGAGGCCGCCGAAACGCCGACGGGGATGCTGACCACGAAGGGATTGGGAAGGTTGGTGTCCGGCGCCGCGTCGATGGTGGTCGCCTCTCCCGAATTCCAATCGTAACTGGCGGAGGATTCCTCCTGGAGCGACAGCAGGATCGGGCCGGGGAATTGGATGGCCCATTTCATGATGCGGAACGGCTTGGCGTCCCAGCCGAGGTAGGCGTTGGTGAGCGTCACCACGTCGTACACCGAATATTTCAAGGCCGAGTGATTGACGGGGAGCGTGACGCGTATGCCCTGCCTTCCTTTCTCCAGCGCGATCTTCGCAAGCCTCTGCGCGCGTTCCGCCCCGGTCGTGAAAGGCAGCTCGAAATCCTTGAAGATCTGCTCGCCGTTGTCTTGCGCCTCGTAGGTCGCGTTCGTGACGGGTGGAAAATCCGTGGCCTGCCAGAGCTTGTCCGGGTCCACATACGTGCCGCGCACGGCGTTGAAGAGTTCCTTGCGGCTCACGCGGGCGTCGAGCTGCACCTCGCCCGCGAGCATGCCGAGGTTGAGTTCTCCAGAGGAGGAATCGTAAGCGGCGGCGTGGAGGCGGAATTGCCCCTGCACGTAGGTGACGGCCCCAGCTCCTGCGGTGAGCAGGTTTGCCAAGTTGTCGAGCGGGCCGGCGGCGGTGTCAACCACGCCGTTGCAGGTATAACGCGCTTCGGTCCCGCCGGCCTTCAAGGCCACGGATTCGTCTGCGATGTTCGCGGCGGCGGTGAAATACGCGTCGTTGATCTCACCGGACGCGGCGTTGAACCCGTAATCGCTCGCCAGGTAGTCGCGCACGCAGAGCGCCCAGTTGTCCGACCAGGCGGTGAGCGTGGTGCGTGGGTCGTAGACCTTCTTGCCCTTGACCACCGCGCTGATGTTGGGGATGCCGGTGGGGAAGACTTCCGGGTTCCATTCGAGCCGCACGTAAATGTAGGCGATACCCTTGAGCTGGTGCGCCGCCGTCCAGCCGCATTCGGAGATGAGGCGCGCGTCGGCGGCCTGGGAGTCGCTGCCGAAATGGTGAAAAATCCGCGCGTAGGAGCCCGTTGCCGTGGTCGTCACACTCTTCGTGGCCGTGCCTCCCCCCGTGCTCGTGGCGGAGGTTGGCAGGTTACTTTCCGTTACAGTGAACGTGGTGGCTGTCGGCGTGGAATCCACGATGTAGACGCCGTTCCAGGTGCGGTCGGGCGCGAAGCCGCTGACGCTGACGCTGTCGCCGATGGAGTAGCCGTGGGCCGCGGCGGTGGTGTAGGTGCGGGTGCTGCCGGTATGGCTCGCCGTGGTGACGGCGACGGAAGTCTGGCTGGTTGATTGCGTGGCGTATGAGTAGGGGGCGGTCGTCACCCATCCGCCGCCGTCGAGCGACACGGGGATGTCGTTGAAGTAGACGGTGGGGATGTCTTCTACCTCATGCCCGGCGAGCGCGATGACGAGGTGCAGGAACTTGTTGTCGCCCGTGACCGTCTGGCCAGCGGAATTCGGGCCGGAGTTGGTTGTGGTGACATAGACAAGCGGGCCGGACAGCTTGGCGGTGCCGTAGACGATCTTGTGGCTCTCCACGCTGGAGCGCACCATCGTCGTGCGGCCCTGGGCGTCGGTCGAGAAGCTCGGTTGTTTGGGCTTCTTAGTCAGCGCGCGCGAGCCGATCACGTTGATGCCGGTGGCGACCACGGCGCCGGCGACAGAGCCGAGCAGCGAGCTGCCGAGAAATCCCCCCACCGGCCCCGCGATGGCGGCCCCGGCGACGGCGCCGATGAGCGGGACGACCTTCGCCACCTAATTCACCTCCCACGCGCGCGGGCAAGCGAGCGTTTCCTGGACGCACAGCCCGGCTTCGGTTACGAAATGCGAGAATAGTCCGTTGCAGACGCCGAGCGCGCCTTGCGGATGGAGCACGAGGTCGCCCCGCTTGGCGCGGGGCACGGGAATCTCGGATAGGAATGCCGAGGCCACGGCGGCCACGCCAGAAAAGCCGAGCCGGGTCATGCGGATCTTCGCGCCCTTCTCGGTCCGGTAAGCGCCTCTCCAAGCGGCAGCATGGTCGCGTCCCGTGCAGATCCTCACCCACTCGGCGGCAAACAGGGCGCAGTCGTGCGAACCCCAGGCGAAGGGAGTGTTGGCCGCTTCATTGAAATACCGGGCGAGCCGCCCTTCCCAGCCCTCGATCCTCATGAAAAGTCGCGGCCCTTCACTTTGACGCCGTCAAGACGCATATTTCTGCCCCCACACGATCTGCTTTTCGGAACTTTGCTCTACGGCCTCCAACCCGCGGTCGCCGGGGAAGCGCGCCTGCTGGTCGGCGTTGTTGTAGCGCCGCACGAGTGGGCGGTCCCACGCGGCGAAGACGCTCTCTACGGTGAGCGTCACGGAGCAGGTCTCGCCTTGAGAGACGCTCGCTGTGTCCATGCGGCCGCGATAGACAATGCCGGGGTCGGCCACGAGCTGCCGCGTTGCCTGGTCGAGGTAGCCGAGATAGAGCGTGGCGCGCCGCCCCTGGTAGTACTCGTTGAGCACGATGCTGATGATGTCGTTGGGCAGGCCGCGCAGGGTGAGCTTCAGCGTCGAACGCGAAAGCTCGGAATCCTCCTCCACCGTGTCGATGGAGCCGATGCCGCCCGCGCCGGTGTAGGTGTCGCCGCCGAAGCTGAGGTCGCCCAGGCCGGTATGCAGCAGCACATCGCCGGAGTCGAATTCGAGCTTGACGAACCAGACGGGCAGGATGGTGCCGGCTTCGCTGGCGGATTGCGTGGCGGTATCGAGGGAACGGGTCAAGGGCGATAATGATACGGATTGAGGTTACAGACGGTTGTGCTATGGTCGGCGGGTGGCCGCGGCGGCGTGGCTAATGCACGCTGTATGGGTGACGGACAGGGGTGTTAATCCCGCCTACGTCGCTGGTTTGAGTCCAGCCCGCAGCCACACAACGCAAGGAGGCGATATGAAGAGAGCGTATAAACTCAAGTTTAGGGGCAAAGGTTGGTCGAAATACCTGCGCTGTGTCGGCAATCGCGGTATCGGGAAGAATCGTCTTGCAGGGAATCTGAACGCGTGGCTAGCCAACCAGCCAACGCGGTATTACATGCGCATAATAGATTACCCAGGCGGCGATGTGGAAGCCATCCTGTTCGAGCGGGTGGCTACCAATCCGGCCACCGGACAAACGCTGCTCGAGGTGACATAATACGCACAACGCAAGGAGGCGACATGACTAAATACTTCTACCGGGATCCCCAGGAGGCGGCATATATGCTCCGGCATGGGTTCTTGATCGAGGATTTTACTTGCATCTTCGTTCACCACAGCTTCCATGCCGGATTAACTGACTGGATACATCTCAACAGCTTTCCGGGAGACGTAGACTTTGGTTTTTATATCCTCCCCGAATCTATATCCCTACTGAAGCCGCAAATCGGAGACGTTGTAGAGCATCCGTCGCTTGGTTTTTGGAAGATCACCAATTTCTCCGAATTTCAAGGCAGGCCGGTCGCACAAAGTAACGAGGACAGGAGCTTCCTGGTCACCGAAATCAAGTCAATCATCCAGCGCGACGGCAAGCCGTTCTTCTGGCCTGAATCCGCCTAGAACACCTCCACGGCACTAAAACTCTTCTCCTCGTACACGCCGTTCGCGTCCGCGTCCCACACGCCCTGCTTGTCGTCCGTCAGGATCATCGTGCAGGTGGGCGTCAGGAAATCCACCGCCGCGTTGTCCGCCGGGCTGGCCCTGAGCGCGGGCTTGAAAGAGAGCGTCGCCTGGCCGCTGCCGTTGGTGTTGACCGGCGCGGTAAGCTGCTTGAACTCGCCGTTGACGGCGAAGTAATCCCCCGCCATCGCCCAGTTGGTGACGTTGGCCGTACAGCCGTCGATGGTGAGCGTTGAGCCTGTCTGCGAGCCGCCGTTCACGAGCGGCGTGCCGCCGAGCTTGCCCAGCGCCGTTCTGCGGTCGGGGTCGTACGCGTTGAACGTGTTCGCCATGCCCTCGCATTGGAGGAAGAACGAAATCCAGTCGCGCGCGAGCTTCTCATCCTTGCGCATGCGGCGGATGGTGCCGGAGAACGTCCAGCGGGCGCCCGCGAGTACGACGCGCTGCGTGTTGCGGGTGAGCGGGCTGGTGAACGCCTGCGTGTGCGCCTCCAGCCCGAACGTGGAGCGGGTGAAGTTGGGGGGTGATGGGAGAAGGATTGTCATAAGGTGCTGTAATTGCTAGTCATCTCTGATTCGCTTGACATTCGGTATGGTATTATGTTAATTTTGTTAAACATTTAATGGAGACGCCTTATGAAGAAGATGATCTGCCGCGATTGCGGCTCCACCGATTCGCTCGAATTCGCCAGCGGCTTCGATATCTGGTTTGTCGCCTTGTGGGCGTTGGCTCTGCTCTCTCCTCCATACTCCTATACCCTGACCGCAGCGTTCTTTGTAGTTGCTGTCATTAAAACGGGGACGGCGTTATTCGAGACGGGTCAGATGTGCCAGAGGTGCCATTCGACCGATCTCATATCGCTCGAATCGCCGATTGGCCGCAAACTGGCCGCCGACCTGAAGAACGGTTAGCCACGAATTTGTTTCGAATCCCCCCCGCCCTTCTGTACGGCGGCGATCACCGCGTTCTTCGACGCCGCGACGATGGACGGGATCGCGCCCATGAGTTCGGCGCGGACCGTGCCCTGGATGCCGGGGCTGATGTTCCAGGTGTGGTAGATCGCGACCCCTCCGGCCACGCCGCCGCTACCTCGGCTCGATATGCTGCCGTTCACGTCCGGCCTGAAAATCTCCGGGCCGTTTTCGCCAACCAGGTACGCCGTGCCCGCGTTCACCGGGCCGCCGCCTGCCCTGCCGCCCCCGAAGAGGCTGCCGAGGTTGAGGTCTTTGATGAAGCTCGTGGCCGCGTCCGCGAGCGGGGTGCTGATGCTCTTCTGGATGATCGTCGAGGCGAGGCTCTCGGCGAAGCTGCGGGCGGCGTCGCCCGCGTTGTTAAAGTGCAGGATGATGTCGGTCAGGCCGGTGGTGATCGAATCGTGGACAGTCTTCATGACGTCTTTAAGGTCATAGGTCTTGCTCGCAAATTCGGTGACCCTCGCAATTTCCTCCTTCGTCAGCTCCCCGCTGGTGCGTAATCCGTCATTGTAATCGCTCTGAGCCGCCGCCCGCGCGTCACGCAGCGCCTTGTCGACGGCAAGCTGACGGTCATTCTTGGATAGAGAATCGTACTCGTCGTCCAGATTGCGCAGGTACGCCATGAACGCGCTGTTGTCCGGGTCCGGCACCGGCTGCTGGTGCTGGAGGTCGTAATTCGCCTTGGCGAGCTCCCGCGCCTGGGCGATCATCGTCTCGTTAATGCCGACCGTCTTGTCCTTCGCCGCGAGGTTGCGCAGGTCGTACTCCGCGCCCGCCGCCGCCGCGTCCCGCTCGGACATCTGCAAGAGCTTGTTCTGCTGCCGGAGCTTCTCCAGGTACTCCTGGGCGGGGTTGGCGTTGACCAAATCGCCGTCTGAACCTCCTGGATTGAGGCCCTTCTCTTCAAGCTGCTTATTCAACGCGGCCTGCATGGAGGAAAGGTCTTGTCTCCCGTTTGGACCAAATGTCACACCATAACTAGCCGTTGCGCGCGCCTTCGAAAGCTCGGTGAGATTCAACCGGTGGCTGGTGTCCGAAATGCCGTAATTGCCCATCCGCGCCCGGCTCATCTCCGAGCTTGATACGACGGAAAATTGTTTGACCTTGTCGATGAACCCGCCAACCGTGTCGATGATATTCAGTATATCAGCAAACGCGCCGAGGAACCCATTCCTCGCCTTGATCGCCGCTTCGCGCATCGCGTCGCCGAAATCGTCGATCCGCTTGAGTTTGTCCGGGCCGAGCGCGTCGCCGAGCTTATTGTGCTCGTCGACCACCTTCCCGATGTCGAAGTTATGCTCCTTCAACGTGGGTTGCAGCACGGCGAACGCCTTGCCGAGAAGGTTCATGCCCTTCATGGTGAGTTCGCTCTGGTCCTTCGTCTTGCCCAGCGCCTTCACCACCTCGTAGAACCGCTGCTCCGGCGTCATGTTCTTGAGGCTGTTCACGGACAGCCCAAGGTCATGAAACGCCTTGACGGCCTGCTGATTCTTCGCAAGCGCGTTGCCCAGTGTGTCGTTAAGCTTGTTGATGCCGAGCGCGAACTCGTCGAGGCCCGAGCCGGCGGACGCGAGCGGGATCTCGAGGGCGGAAAGCGTTCCTGCGGAGAAGCCGATGCGGTCGGCCAGATCGTTGATGTGACCCGCGGCATCAATTGCGCGCTTGCCGAATTCGATCAGGGCGGCAACGGATAACGCGGGTACCAACGCGCGGAAGGCGTCCCGCACGCTATTCATGGAAGAGCCCATGACGGTCGAAGCCTGCCTAACGGCCTGCGTCGCATTCGCCAGCTCCGCCTGCAACTGCGCGGAATCGGCGCGGATGCGGACTACTAGTTCGTCGATCGTACTCATAGGCGGTGCGTAATGTGGGCGCTAGGGTTCAACCGGCGGCGAAGTCCCGCCCTTATCGGGGGTATTGTCATCGGGTTTCTTATCGGGCCATTTGCGTTTGAGTTCTTCGAGCTCGTCCAGCGTCATGAAATCCTCCTCCGTCTTCTGCCCGTGGAAGGAGGCGAAGCCGTGATAGGCGGCGCTCACGTCGGCCACCGTCGCGTCCCAGAAGTCGCGGGGCGGCCACTGGAGCACGCCTAGGCAGAATCGCTGGTAGTCTCGCCAGGGGAAGCCGCCTTCGCCAGCATCTCCCCCAGCTCTGCGAGCTTTTTTTCGCGGCCCTCCGGGTCGGTGAGGGCGACCCGCAGCCACGACAGGACGGTGACCCGCAGGATGGCGTAGGCAGGCGTCGTGATTCCCACCTCGTCGAGCAGCGCCTGGCCGATCTCGTCTTCCGTGGCCTTGCCGCCCGAAGCCGTGATCGCCACGGCGAGGAGCCTGGCGAATTCGTCGAGCCGCATGTCGAGCACCCGGCTTTGCAGCCGGATCACGTCTTCCGAGAACGCCTGCTCCAGGGAGGCCAAGGTGCGGAACGTGCCCTTGAGCGTGTATTCCGCCTTGCCGACGGAGATGGGCTGGTCGGGGAAGTGGAGGGGGCTACTCATTGTTCCCCCATTCTTCTTCGACTTTACCGCCGATGACCCGCACGCCTAGCTTCACGAGGATTAAACCGAGCCAGATCCTGAAGCGCAACGACTTAGAAATCCGGACGTGAACCGTGAGAGGCTCGATTCTGTTGACCGTTGCTACTGCTGCCATGGTTGTCATAGCGGCCTCTGGAATTTTACCGCCGCCGCCGTCACGGAACTGGTGGCGGAGTAGCCGACCGTCACATTGCCGGAGCCGTCGTTAAACCGCGCGGGCTTCAGGAAGGGAAGAATGCGCTCGGCGCCCGCCCCCACCGAGAACGTGAGGTCGGTGAGCGTCACCGCCCCAAGGTTTTCGTCGTTGCCCGACGTGGCTACGGAGGTGATCGTGACGGTGACGCTCGCGCCGCTGCCGTTTTTTACGTGGAGGGAGGTCTTGCCGTCGTTGGCGAAGGTGTCCGAGGAGTTCACGGAACCGTAGGAAGGCGTCAGACCCGTGGTGGGGTCGATCGTCTGGATGCTCATGGCTGCCATGGTTCAGTCTCCCTATGCGGCGGTGAAGGTCCACTGGCCGGAGGATTCCAGCGTGATGGAGAAGGTCTGCGCGCCGTTGTACGGCCCCTGGATCTGGAAGTTCGTGATCTGGAAGCCCACCTCGATGGTGTCCCCGTCGCCGAAGATCACGTTCATCGTGTTGATCGAGTTGGCGAAGGCGTAGCCCTGGAGGGTTTCGAACGAGGTCTGGCTCTCGGCGGTGCCGGAGCCCGTGATTTGGATCGACTGCACGCCCGCCTGCGCGAGGAGCGTGCGGTACCCGGCGGATTCCTTGTTGGTGGCGTCCACCATTTCGTTGTTGAGCGTGAGTTGGACGTCGCGCAAGCCGGCAACGGTCGTCGGCGAGGCGACGGTGCCGAGCCGGAGCAGCATCGAAATGCCTTTTTGTGCAGCCATAGAGGTACCTTCCTTGGTGGGTTGAGAATTATCCTTGAATCAGCGCCCGCATCCGCATGACGCCGTGGTAGTAGTGGTCGGGGTCGCCGTCGTTGCCGTAGTCGGGCAACACCTGCGTGAAATCGCACTCCAGCAGAATGAGCGTGTAGCCGGTCACGGAGACATTCGCTTCCTGTCGGTCGAGCGCCGCGTAGAGGCTCACGAGGATGTCGGCGCATTCCTTGTCGCCGGCGGCGTTGCTCCAGACGTGGAGCGTGATCGTGCATTCCTGCCCGTCGTCGGTCTTGCCGCGCCAGGGCGCGCTGGTCTTCTCGCCGATCACCACGTAGGGGAAGGCGCTCGCCTGCGGCACGTGGTTATAGACCGGCGTGGATAATTGCGAAGTAAGGCGCGTGTAGATCGCTTTCTGGAGGGCGTTGACGGCGAGGGTCATTTCTTGCTCGCCGCTGCGATGCCTCGGCGCACCCCCTCGTTCAGCCTGTCACGTATCCATTGCTTTTTCCGCTCAAACGCCGGGAAGAGGAATGGACGTGGGGCCATCTTGCTTGTGCCAAATTCTAAAAGCGTTGCATATTTCACAGTGCTTTTTGGGATGTAAACAAACGCCTCTTCGCCAGATACTGTGTTCATCCTTGCTATGATGGAGTTCACGAGCCTTCCCGAATCAGTTGCCGGAGCTTCGCCAGGCGCGGAGGCTTGATGTGGTTCGTCACGCTTTCGTCCAATCATAATTCGTCCGTTCTTCGTGAACAGATAGTGAGTATATATTCTTCCACTCTTGCCGCCTCCCTTGATGCTGCGCTTCGCTTCGTTTGCGACTTCTTGTGCGGAGGAATAAAGGGCCTTCTTGATCTCCTTCTGCACGGCGGCCTGTATCTCCGCCGAACGCTGGCCGATTCCTTTCAGCCCTTCGATTTCTACCCGAAATTCCATACACTAATCACATTAAGGTTTGTTAGATTTTACAATTCCCTGCATCCTATTCTCCCCCGCTGCCTTGAACTTGGCGGCGTTGGGGCCCTGCACCTGGACGACGAAGTCCATCGCTAGAGGAACTCAACCAGCTGGAACCCAGCCGTCGCCGTCCCGGTGGCGTTGCCACGGTTGGCGCGCACCGCGGTGGCGCTCTGGAGCTTGACCATGCTTAAACCACGGTCGTAGTTGCTCGATCCCGACGTGGGGACGCAGCTGTTCGAGATCACAACCGCTTTCGCCGTGTTGACGCTCGAAACCGTGCCATCCGCCTGGGCCGCACTCGCTAGCGAGATCGAGCCGCGTTGGAGCGAGCGGATGACGCCGGTCGCAAACTGAACAACCGTGTAGTTGTATGTGACCGACATCAGATACGTCGTCGCATCGGTGAAAGTGACGGTCGTCGCGTCCGTCAGTTCAAACCGCGCCAGCGTGGCGCAATAATTCAAGAGGCCGCCGATGTCGTTGGCGGTCATGCCGCCGCCCAGCAGAATGGTGCGGGCCGCAGCCACGTTGCTGACCGTATCGGTGTTGCTGGAGTTGGTGTTGTTGAACGTGACCGAGCGCTGCTCCACGGACGCGACTGCTGCCGGGGCGAACTCGATCAGGCAGAACCCAACCGTGACCGCCGAGCCGTTTCCCGCCCGGTTGGCCGTGACCGTGGTGGAATTCGTGAGGGTAATTCGCGGGCAGAAGTTCTCTGGCGCAAAGTCACTGGTCTCAGTCGTCGTCTGCCCGAGCCACACCAGCGCGGCCTTGCCCGTGGCGACGGAGTTCACCGTGGCCGTGTTGCTCGTTCCCGCCGCATTGACCGTGATCGTGCCGTGCTGCACGCTCTTGATGAGCGCGGACGTGCCCTCAAAGATGACCGCCTGGACGGTCGCGGTGATAGAGGCGTCTGAGGTGTTCCGGTAGGCCGTCACCGTCGTCGCGTCCGTTAGCTCGATGCGCGCCAGGCTCTTCGCCGGGGCCGCACCCGCGTTGTTCGAATTAACCCCCTGGAACAGGACAGCCGTCTTGGCCGTATCGACCGCGCTGATCGTGGCCGTGGCGGAGGTTGAGCCTGCGGGAATCGTGATCGAGACTTGCTGGACGCTCCTCAGATACGCGGGGGTCGCTCCCGCCAGGGAAGTCAGGAGCCTCCCCACTAGATCGGCCTCGCCGCCAAGGTCAAGGCGCGGTCGGCGGCCTCGGACGATCCGCTTACGAACTTGATGAAGCGCAGCCCCGATACAATGGCCAGGTTGCTGATCGGGATGTACTTGCTGGCAGCCACCGTGAGCGTGTAATCGTTCCCCGCCCCATCCTGCACGGTGACGAACGTGCCTCCAGGCGCGGAAGCCGCCTGAATCTTGAGCGTCGTTCCCGTGAACGCCGCGGGCATGAAGATCCCGCAGAGATCGCAGCCGGTCAGATCAACTTCGCCAGAGGTCGTCTGGCCGCTGGCGATGGTCACGGTCAGGTCGTAGCAGTCGTTAGGCTGATACTGGGAGCTGGAAGGCATACGTCATCCTTAATGGTAGGTGAATTCATTCCGTGGTAGGCGTGGCATCGGCGGGCGGGGCGGGAACCAGCGTTCCATCCCTGACGATCATTCCCTCGATTCCAGAAATTGCGTAGTCATCCATGAGGAGCACCGCCCGGCCTTCGGCGAGATTCGCGTGGTCGGAGAGTGGCGGGGAGAGCGCGGCGTAAATCGTCCCTGTTGCAACGTCATATTCAACGGATACGGCCATGCGATCCTCCAAATAACTAGCGTCGATACCACAAGAAATAGGCATACGGTGAATGGAACGCGAGGAACACGAGCGGCACCAGCCACCAGTAGCCGCGCGTCCGCAATCCCCGCAGGTAAAGCAAATCAGCTCGCCACTTGCTCACGTCTTGTAGCATGTAGTGGCGGTCGTGCTCCAGGCAGAGGTCGATGAACCGCTTCGTCCACCACGCCTTCAATCCGAAGAGCGCGGGAAGCGTGCAGCCCGCCATCAGCCTACGGTGAGCTTCAGGGTAGTCAGGTCAATCGCCTCGGATGTGGCCGCTTCCGCGACGGCGGCGGCAGCGGCTTGGGCCTGCTCGATATTGTAGGACTTGACGGTATCCATGATGAACTGCCGGATCGCTGTTCGAGCCACCGATTCTTTCGTGACCGGCTCCCCTTCAACATCGGTCATTGCCTCATGCCAACCGTATTTCCGCGCAAAGGCTTCGAGCGAAGAAGTTACTACCTCTTCGGGGCCGGTGATGGTTATTGTAATGATTTTATTAGCCATGCTATTCTCCTTTTTCAGATTTCATGTCAGTATTAGCCCAAGTGTAAACCTGCCCCACGACCAGCGGGCTGTAGGTATCACCAACCCATTCCTTCACCGAAGACAGCTCCTCTGGCGTAAATTCCTGCGTGCCTCCGCCCTGGAAGCGGAGCGCCAGTTGGTAGCGCTTCGCCTTCTCCACGCCGGGCGTGGGCTTCTGCGGGTTCTCCGAGAGCAGGGCGTTAACGGCCACGTGGCGGATGAGGATAGGCTGGCCCTTCTCATCGAGCGCGGCGGAGCCATCGAGGTTCATGATCGGGGTATCAAGGTTGCGTAGCATAGTATGAACTCCTAATAGAACGGATTAACTGATCCACCAGAATCTTTGTATACAACCTTTCCGGCAGTCGTCGAATAGTAAATGCGGTCATTCGCGGCGCTCGCGTCATCCATGCTTGGCGGGTCCCATGCCCCGGTTACATCGAACGCGCTCACAGCCGATCCTCCGCTTGCCCTGAATTCCAAGAGATTCCCGCTCTGGCTTGCGATGGCTTGCGCTGCAAAGGTACAATTTGTCGTTTGTCTCGCCTTCAGCAGCATCCGCGTGGTAGCGCTTCCTGACGTTCCACCGAGCCACCAATTGCCCTGATTGCTAATCCCACCATCCACCGTAGAGCTGTTGTACAGTTGAAGCTCCATCGAATTGGCCGTGCTGGAATATTGCAGCACAAAGCTCTTATTCGCCTGCCCTGCGGCAAGCAAGCTCGCATTGGTATCGGGATAATTCGTGTATCCAAACTGCGCGTTCTGCCCCGTGCTGTTCACGATGGCTAAGAGTTGAGTCAGCGAGAGTCGCCCGTTCGTCATGAACTCACCCGCATAAACGAGTGGTGTTCCATTCCCACTGCCACCGACGAAAAACCGAATGCGTCCCAGGCTGCCTTCCGACACCCCCAGGTCGATCGCGGCGGCGTCGTAAGTGGTCGAGGCCGAATACCCTTGCCGAAAGGCGATTCGCGCAGCCTGCCCATGGTTTGACATCGTGGTGCAATGCCACGTTAACCAAGGGAATGTGCGGGGCGTATTCTGAAAATTGGTTGCGTGGTTATACACATCCAAAATGCCCGCAGCGGTCATCGGCGTCGTTGTTGGCGCGCCGCTGGCCGTTCCGCTCGGCTGGCTGCTGAGCCGCACCGTGGCACGGCTTGCGCCATCTTGCAGCTCGATCAACGGGACGCTGGTCGATTCGCTCACCGCCGAGCCGGTTTCACTCGTTGATGCCTGCGAGGAAACTGAGCAATAGAAGGTAAACGTTGTCGAAGTTACGGACAGAATCACAAAGCGGAGATTATTTAGGCTTGTGACTGTCGTAAGCCCAGAGAGGGCTACGGTTCGTCCGACAATGAATCCGTGCGTGGCGGAAGTCGTAACCGTGGCAACGTTGGCGGTGATCGCGATATTGTTAATCGTTGCGGTTGTTGACTTTGCGGCCAACGTGATCGGCTTGTCCGTGTTAGCGGCGCATGTGGCCGTATACAGGCTTCCGCTACTGGCGATAGTAGACCATGCCGCCCCATCAATCACGCCAGCGTTGTTGTACTGGAGCTGGCCGGAAGAGCCGAAGGCCGCAATGGACGCCGCCGTGAGCTTCGTTCCATCGAACGTGAGGCCGTTACTCGATCCCAGAACCCCGCCCGTGACATAGGGAATCCGGTTGTTGGCGATTGCGGAGAGATCCGCGCCTGTGCCGCCGTTGGCGAGCGGCAAGATTCCGGTGACATTCGCGATCAGGCTGACGATGCTGAGCGTGGCCAGCGATCCGAGTCCGAGATTCGTCCGCGCCGTGGAGGCGTTAGTAAGATCGGAGAGGTTGTTCGCGGCAACGAGCTGGAGCGCGTTGGCAACGCTTCCAAGGCCAACCAGGCTCGCCGTATAGTCACCGGACTGCGGCGTGACCGCTCCGGTGCGGCCGTTGAAGCTCGAGACCCCGGCGGTGACGTTCGCCCATTCTGTGTCGTAATCCGTTCCGCTTGCCTTGCGGAGGTATTGGCCGGTTGAGCCTCCCGAGGCAACGCCCGCCCCTGCTGCACCCGTAGCGCCCGTCGGGCCCTGGGGGCCTTGCGTGCCCGCCGTGACCACCTCGACCACTTCTTCTACAACCACCACCGTATCGCCGGGAACCTCGACGACCGAAACGGATTCCGTCACCGTCACGATGGTGTCGGTCACGTGGTGATCTCGCCGTCCACGGTGATGCACCCTTGGAGGAGCCGGGTTACAGCACCTCCGCCTGATACCAGCTCCAAGTCGTAATCGAGAGTCTGGGCGGTCAAGGCCGCCGTCGCGGCGGCGCTCATCGAGAGCGTGATGGTGCCCGCCGCACCGCCGAGCGCAATCCCCCCGTTTTCCGTGGTGAGCGTCAAAACCGTGGCGGTTCCCGGACGGCGCTCCTTGGCTTTCATGCGGGCCGTGTAGCCGGTGAGGTTCACCGCCGTGCCGCTTGAGTCTTTCCACGTCAGGGCTTTACCGAGCGTCGCGCCCTGGTCGATGGTGAAGTTGTAGCGTCGAGAACTCGTCGTCATTGGGTTTCCAGGCAAAGCAGCCGGAGGGAGACGTTCGCCTCCTCCGGATTGATGATTTCCTTGATCTCGAACACCCGGCTTCCATAAAGCAGGCGCATCGCCGTGGTGATCCCAACGCGGTAGCGGATCGTCACGCGATGGGTGATCGGGGTTTGAGCCTGCATGGCATAGATCCGCTCGTACCCCTTGCTGGGTTCGATGAACGCCCACAGATCAGCGACATGGCTCCAGGCCTCCGTGTATCCCCCCTGCCCGTCCGTGGTGCGTACCTTGGATTGCAGCGTGAGCCGATGTTTGAGTTTGGCGCCGAGGCTCTCGCAGGCGGCCATTAGAGCCCCTCCACGCGGTAGGCGCGGAGCATGGCCTGGCAGCCGGGCGGCGTTGAGTAGTCGCACTGACCGCGCGTCTCGTAAATTTGCTGGGCGTGCATCATGACCGCGAGGCGGATCGGTTGCGGCACGTCCGCCGGCGATGCGCCGTAGCCGTTCGATGTGACGATTTCCAGCGCCGAGATTGCCCTGAGGCTTGCCGGCCAGGTCGCCCCGTAGGCGAGGACGAGCGCCGGGGTTGCGGCGTCGAGACGGTAATCGCCGCTGGAAGTAACGGTTGCATCATCGTCCAGGTCGTAGGTCGTCACGCTGGTGATGCTGATGACGGGCGGCCGCAGGAGGCGGATGAGGCGCGGAAGGCTGCCTGTCAAGATCGAGGCGGGAGCGTCATAGACTCCTTCCCCGAACCAGCTTTCGCACCCAGATGGTGGCAGGTCAAGTGATAGCCGCCAGGTTTGGGTGATGAAGGCGCGACGCGTGTAGTTTTCCGCCGCGATGCGTGCCGCCGTGATCGCGGCGTCGAGCGCCGCATCCTCGTCGTCCGAATCGATGCGGGCGAACGTCTTGAACTCGTCGAGCGTGACGGGTTCAACCGCCGGCGGAGTGACGAGCGTAATCTTGCGGCGGAGAAGACTCACGACTTCTTCTTGCCGCCCTTGGCTTTGTTTTCTGGCGCAGCCGGGTTGGCGGCGTTCTCAGGCGCGGCATCAGCGGCTTTCTCCTCCTCGGCCACAGCTTCGGCGTCCGGCGACTCGGCATCAGCAATCGCGTCCAGCACGGCGTCCGCAAGCGCGGGATGGGCCTGAGCGATGTCCTCGGCCACAGCTTCGGCGTCCTTGACGAAGCCGCCGTTTACACCACCGAGCGCTTGCACGAGGGAGGGAGAGAGGGCGCGGGTCGTACCGGCTACGAACAATTCGCCGTCGCCGAAACCATCTTGGGTGCCCTTGAAGGGCTTCAGGATAAGGTACGGTTTCATCACGCAACCTTTTCCACGCAAACGCTGAACTTGATCGAGCCGGTCGTGTGTGGCGTTGCAGGCGTACCCCCAGAATACTGGAAGTAGATCTGCGCCCCAGCCGCCGAAGCGGTATCACTCGTGCCGGTGAGGAACGGCACCTTAGTGTTACCCCAGGTGAGGGTTGCGGAAGGAGCGGATTCGATGTCCGCGTTGGGAATTGTCGTCCAAACGGTTGTACCGTCCGTGAGGCTCAGCAGGCGGTCGCCGCCGGAGCCGAAGTTGGTGCCGCCGCCCACCAGGCGAATATCGCGGATCTTGTACTGATCCGTTGCCGCGCCTGCGGGAATCACTTCAACTTTTCCCGTGCCGGTGCTCGCGTCGAGCGCGGTCGCGGTGCATGTCACGTCGACCCATTTCAGGTCGCTAAGCGCCACGCCGCCGCTCTTGCGGGTGCCCACCACAGCGTCGAGCGTTCCACCCGCCGCCACATTCAGACGGTCGCCGTTATTGTCCTTATAGACTTTTGGTCCGTAGCTCATATCCCCTCCTTGGGAGTTGCGGGGCGGCCTAAGCCGCCCCTGAGGTTAGTCTGTTAAGCAACCGGCTGCACGTTGGCGTTCTCCAGGATTGCCAGCACCCCAACCGTTGCTCCAGAGCTGGTGCCCGTGGAAACGATGTCGCAGGTTACGTAGCGCTTATTGCCAAGATAGCCGATCTTCTTGCTCGCGTCGGTGGAGTTAGTCGTTGCCGCCGATACAGCCGCCGCGGATTCGAGGCGGGTCATTTCGGCGTCAGCTACGTCATTCTCACCGGACATGCCAGAATCGTTCGACTCGCTCAACGCCGGGGTATAGGTGCCGTCGGTATACGCGGAGGCCGTGACCACGAAGGTGACGGTATCAAAACCTTGGGTGTCGATGATGTTCGACGCGGTAGTGGTGTTACTAGAAATCGCCGTAGGCACCTTCGCCCACAGGATCTTTTTTTCGTTGGAACCATCGCGGTTTGCCATAGTAGAATCCTTTCATGGAAAATAAGAAGGGGCGGTAATGACACCGCCCCGGTTATGAATTAAGCGGCTGCGATCTTCTGGATCTTCAGGGCTTCGAAGTTCTTCACTCCGCCGCCAACACGCTTGGTGGTGTAGAACTCGACGTAAGGTTTCGAGCTGTACGGGTCGCGTAAGACCGAAATGCCGCGGCGGTCGACAATCTGGTAAGCCTCGCGGATGTCGCCATAGATCAACGCCAGCGCGTTGCTCGCCACGGCCGCCACGTCGGCGGCGAAATACACGGGCTGGCCGAGCAGGGAAGCCGGGGGCATGCCTGCATTACGGTTGTAGTCCATGTTAAAGATCGGCCGTCCTTCGCCGTCTTTGATGAGCAAGAGGTAGCTCAGCGTCGCACGGCGGAAGAGGAAGCTCGCGTTCGGCTGGTACGCCTCTTTCAAGGCGTTCTGGAGATTGATCAGGCCATCATAGGTAAAGGTGCTGGCGGAGCCGGACACCACCTGCTCAACCTGTCCGCTGGTGATCGTCGTGCCGGCGGTGTAGCTGGCGAGACCACGCGGCTTTCCAACGCCGTCACCAGTGACAAACGCCGTCGCCTCCTTGCGGGCGAACGCGTCAGCCACCTTCTGCATGAGCCACGCCTCGATGTCGATAGAGGAATCCTCCAGCATCTTCTGCGTCGCTTTTGGCTTGGCATAGAGCTCCTCAGCGGGGAAGTGCAGCTTGCCCAGGGTAGGCGTGTTGGTTTCCGAGCGGGTGCCGGTCTCACTGGTCCAACCGCACGTTGCCTCGTCGTTATCCTGTACGATCTCCAGCGCATCGCTACCGATAGGGGTAACAGTGGCCAGCATTCGGATCGGCGAGGATTCAAACACACGGTTCTGGATAATGCCGCCGAACTCAGGGTTCACCAGATAGCCGCCGTTCGGGTCGGATCCGACCGAAAGCGCTTTCAGCTCCGGCTGGGATTCCGCACGCTTGGCTAGGAACTCACCGAAATTCTGGCGATCTCCTTTGCGGGCGAATTCGTTAAACACCTCTTTGCGGAGGTTGGCGAGCTCCTTGGATTTCACCTCCGCATCGCCGGAACCGGCGGGGGCGCGGTTGAACGCCGCTTCGAGCGCTTTGATCTGCGTTTCTTGCTCCTTCTGCGCCTCTTCGGCGGCCTTGACGCGCGCCTCAGCCTTCTGGCTCAGCTCAATGGCATCGCCCATCTCCTTGCCAAGTTTTTCGAGCTTGGCGAAGTCAAGCGCGTCAAGCTTACCTTCAATGGAGTTCTGCTTCGTCTTGATGCTTTCCACCATCGACGTGTATTCACTGAACGCACTCATCGCGTTCTTAACTTCCTTAATGATTTCTTCACTCATAGATAATACCTTATCGCTTAAATTGGTTGCTAAATTGGCTGAACAGGTCGGCCAGTTCCTTCAGCTCCTGCCCGCCCGCCTCGCGCGGGGCCGCAATCGCCGTATAGCCCTTGGCCAGCACGCCTCTCGCGTCGCCTCGGGACAAGCCTGCCTCTCGCAGGATTCGCTCAACGGCCTTCGGAGAAGGCCGCGCCTTCCCCTCACCGCCGTCTTCCATATCGGGTTCTTCAAGCAGCGCCTGGGCCTGCCGGACCATCTGGCCCAGCGTCGTCAGCGTCTCCGCCGTGGGCTCCATGCCTCCAGATCCGTAGGCGTCGCACATGCCGCACACCTGCTCCAGGATCTCGGCGGCCGCGTCAATGTCTTCCATGGCAGCCTTGACGAGGGTGACGCAAGCCTTGTCGTTGGCGGGGAACGTCACCAGGGACACCTCCCAGAGATCCACCTTCTTGAGCGTGCGCACTCCGGACTGGTGATCGTACTCGGCCTCGATCGTGCTGTAGCCGATGGACATCGCGTCGAGCGCGCCCATCTTGGCCAGCGTGTACGCCTCGTTGCCGCGCGGCGTGTCGGCCAGGCGGCCCTTGACGTAGAGCCCTTGCGCCGTTTCCGTGGCCACGTCCCAGACCCCGATCAATTCATCGGAGTCGTGCTGCCAGAGCATCTTGGGCTTGCGGCCCTTGATGCTCTCCGCGAACGCGCCGGGCAAGATGATGTCGTTGTAGCTGTCCCTGTTCCCGAAGGTGGAAGCCCAGCCTTCAATGGTGCGAGGCTCGGCATCCTCCTTGACCTCGATGCGGAGCGGGAAGCTCTTGTGGAGTAGTTTCATAGGGTTCCTTCCCTTGATGTGGGCAATAAAAAACCCGCCTCGAGGGCGGGTTGTGGTTCAACTTGCATCCGGCCAATCATCGTCCGGCTCGAATTCGTGCAGGATATGCTCGTGCCACACCTCGCCGTTGAAGCGATAGGTAAGGCGCGTCACCATCAAGAGCTCGTCATGGAAGATGATCTCGCTGGTCAGGGCTTGCTTCGGCGGCGCCGGTTTGCGCACCTCCAAGCGGACGACCTTGTCGTCCTCGTCGGTGATTTCAGGTGTCAAGGGGCCTCGCTAAAAAGACAAACGCATCGGCAATTTACAACGTTTTCCGCCCCCCCCGCTGGGTCGCCCGGCCTGTCCATCGCCTGCCCGCCCACCAGGAACGGCTGGTCTAACGGGATCGCGGGGCTGCCCGCCATCGCCGCGTGGCTCTCGCGCGTCCGGCTATCCAGCGTCGGGCCCCATTCCTTGAGCATCTTCATGTCGAGTTCCTTCTCAGCGTTGCGCACCGTCTCAATGGAGCCGTAATTCGCCGCCGCATGCACCTCGGTGCGGGCGATCAGATCGGCCCTGGAGCCTGAGAGGCCAGTCACGCGGCGGATGTTCCTTGCGATTTCGCGCACGCCCAGGCCCTGATCCAGGCCGTTATTCACCGCCGCCAGCACGTCGGATTGCGTCGTGTCCGCGATCAGATGCGCGCGTTTCAAGCCTTCGCGGTTGACCCACTCCTGGGCCAGGTCGAGCCAGAATTCCTCGTCATCGCCCTTGCGTTCGTACCGCAGCCGGGATTTGCGGCCCGCGGCGGCGTCCACCTGCCCCATGGCATGGCGGCCGAAGGCGGGGACGATCTTCTTATAGGCCGCCGTCAGCGTACCCTGGATCGCCATGGTGTGCTTGCCCGCCAGGTCGAAGAAGTTCGGCGTGGCGATCAGCTCAAAGCGGGCGGCGCAAGCCCGGATGAACCGGTTCTTGTCGATAATGACGTTGCGCCGCAACCTCACCTCGAAGTGCGTCATCAGGGCGAGGAAAGCGGCGTGGGCGGCGCGGCGGTTCACAGGTAGCGTTTCACCGCCGCCTGCATCTGGTCGGGCGGGATCGCGTTCGGGTCAGCCTGCGGCATGCTCCCCGCCATCTCCAACGGAATGCTGGTCGATGGAACCAGCAGCATCTCGCCGCCCTCTATATCGTCCAGCCCCATCGCCCGGCGTTTCTCGTTAATCGTCATGTAGCTCGCCGCGTTGATACGCTCGGCCTTGGCCTTGCGCAGCGGCTCCAGCGCCGGGATCGCCTCATCGTCGTACCAGAGATAGAGGTCAGGGCCATAGAGGGGCGTCAGCCAACGGTTGAATCCGTCGAGTATCCAGCCGAGCAGCGGCAGCACGGTCTCCGTCCAGAAGGCAAGCGTGGCCTGCTCGTAGTTCGCGTACGTGTTGTCGCCTGGAATTCCGATCAACTGGGGCGGCACGCCGAAGGCTAGCGCGATGTCGCGCGCGGCCGAGTGCTTGCCTTCCAGGAACTCCATGTCTTTGGGGTTCAGCGACATTTCCTTCCAGTCGAGCCCGCCTTCGAGCAACATCGGCCTGCCGGCGTTGGCAGGGCCGCTGAACTGCTCGTCCATCATAGCCTTCAGCCGGTCGTACTGTTCGTCGGTAAGGCTCGCCGGGTTGCCGTCGGCGGCCTTCACCACCAGAGCCCCGGAGGGCCGCGCGCCGTTCTCGATCAGCCGCTGATTCCATTTCTGGCCGTCATTGTGGATGTCCACGCCGAGCGCGGCGGCGGCCAGCGGGCTCATCCCGTACCACGGATTGAGCGGATTGAAGCTTTTGAGGTGCATCACCTGCGAGCGGCCGCTGATTTGGTCCACAGGGAACTCGAAGCGGCTCTTCGGGTCCGGCTTGTACTCGTAGGATTTTGGGATGCCAAGCTGCATACCCGGCACGATTCTCACCTTGCCCGGATTCAGAAGCTGAAGCTCCGTCGGGGGCTTTGAATTTCGTGCCATCGGATCAATGCCGCTGCCCAGCACGTAGCTGTTCCCGGAAAGCTGCTGGTAGGCGACGAGGTAGCGGAAGAACTCCCGGCCCGACTGGCTTGGGTTCGGGTTCTCGATCAGCGTGAGAAGCTCGTGGTCGTTGATCTGCTCAAGCCCGCTCTTCCGTCCCTTGCGGTAGAGCTGCGGGTCGACCGAAGCGGCGGCGGCGGCGATCTTGTTGATGCATGCGAAGGCGACGACGTTTTGGACGTACCCTTCGGCTGCGAGCTGGTCGTAGCCAGCGCCGGATAACCCGGCTCGGCCCGCGCCCAGGGCAAGGAAGAATGTCGCGGCCTTGCGTTCAGGCGGCGGGGCGGCCTTGCGGCGGAAGGGCCAGGGCATCAGAGCCTGCGGATGCGGAGTTCGTTGCCAGCACGTATGCGCGCCCACTCCAGGTATTGCGACAGGCTATCCACCTGATCATCGTGTGGGGCATTAGGAAAGGTCATAAGTTCAATCTCGAAATCGGTGAGCCAGGCAGCGTGCTCAGGCAGGCTCACCTTGCCCGCCTCGATCGTGGCGCTGACCGCGCTGGCGCGGGTTAACTTGTCGCCCTTGGGTGTGATGGCGATGACCGGCAGCTGCGTCTCGCGCCGCAAATCCTGGATCAGCGACTGGCCGCTCGCCTTGTCCTCGATCAGCACGGCGTTCGCGCCCCAGTCGGCCGCGTGGCTGACGGCGGTGCTTTTCAGCTGCGGGTATTCGAGGCGCTTGACCAGCACGTGCAGGAGGTCGTGGCCGTCGGGGCGCATGCCCCAGGTTGTGCAGACGCTCGGGTCGTTGATCTGTCCCGGCTTGTAGGCCGTGTCCCAGCTCTGGACGATTTGGTCGTAGGTTTCTTGCAGCTGGCGGTAGCGTTTGAACCACTCGAATTTGAAGATGCCGCCCTCCGCCGGGGCGGGGCGTTGCTGGTACTGGCCGGCGTAGGCGTAGGAGCCCATCTCGACCTTCTGCCGTTCGATCGCCTCGGCGCTCTCGCGCTCTGGGTGCAGCACGTCGCCGGGTTCACGCACGCGCTTGATCCGGCCGAAATCGATAACTGTTCGGGTTTCCGCGACCGCCGGGATGCACAGGTGCTCCCAGCCCCCCTTGGCCAGTAGGTGACCGGAGAGGTCGTCGGCGTGGAGCCGCTGCATCACGACGACGATGACGCCGTCTTCCTTGTCGTCGAGGCGGCTCGAAAAGCTCTGGTCGAACCACGTGTTCGCCCGCTCGCGCTCGGTCTCCGACGTCGCCTGGGCCGCGTTCAGCGGGTCGTCGACGATAAGGAAATTACCTCCCTCGCCGATGACGGACGCGCCCACCGAGGTGGCGAAGCGGTGCCCCCGCGCTGTGGTGACGAATTTCTGTTTCTCGTTCTGGTCGCCGGTGATCTGGACGCCGGGGAACGCCCGGCGGTACCAGTCCGACTGCATTACCAGGCGGCAATCGACGCTGTGTTTCAGCGCGAGCACCTGGGCGTAGCTGGCGGCCAGTACGCGCTCCGAAGGCGACTTCCCGATCAGCCAGGCGGGCCATGCCACTGTGACGCTGATCGATTTCATGTACCGCGGCGGGATGTTGATGATCAGCCGCTTGATCTCGCGCCGCGTGCAGGCTTCGAGGTACTCGGCGATCAGGTCGATGTGCCAGTTGTGTTTATAAACCGCCCCCGGGTCGACCGTGGCGAAGGCCTTGCGCGTGAACGCGGCCAGCCGCGTGCGCAGGAGGGCGTCGAACGCCTCCCGGTCAGTCGGCCTTTTCCCCGACATACTCGTCGAGGAGCACCTTGTCTTCCTCTGTGACGGGGGTGGCCTTCACGAACGAGTGCTCTTGCTCGCTCTTCTCTATGTAACCCCGCTCCTTGCCCTGCGTCTTCAGATAAAAGATGATGGACGTGGTGTCTTCGTCGTTGATCTTCTTCATCAGCTTGCCCTCGGCCATGTCAAGGCCGCTCTCCTTGGCGACGCGGCGGGCGAGCTGCACCGCCTTGTCGAACTCCGGGTCCTCCTGCCTCCATTCGTAACCGATGGTTTTGCTGACGCCGTACTTGTGACAGGCGCCCGAGAAGGTGCCGTGTATGGATTCCGAAAGAAAATCAACGATCTGCTTTTTATAGAGTTCCGTTTCTTCCGGCGTGTACGCCACTCCGCTAGTCATAATACCTACAATCCGTCAAGCAATATTTGCGTTAATTCGATAAATAATTCTGTTGCGCTCTCCGTCAAATTGACGTAGTTTTACTCTCACGCACGGCAATGACGCCGTGCCGAACTCCGAGAGGGAACCATGAGCAACGATTCCAGTAACCAAGCCGACCTGATCACGATGAACGAGATCATGCTTCACACCGACAAGGGGCACGTGGCCCTGAGCCGCGCCGGCCTCGCCGCCTTCAACAAGGCGAGGGACACGGGCGCGTGCGCCGAGTACGCCATCGCCTGCTACCTCGAAGCCGCCAGGGGGGCCAAATGAGCCCGGAGCTGGAGGCGCTCTGCCGCGCCAGGTTCGGTCAACGGTGGCAGACACGCGTGGCTCGCGCCGTGTGCGATGTCGTGCCCGGCGCCGACTTCAGGCGGGTGTTGAGGACCGTGCAGCGTTACGCCGCGGGCGACTCGTCGCCGCCCCCCCTGAGCGAGGCGGGGATCCGGCTGATTGCCGGGAGGGAGGGGTCATGAGAACCAAACTGAGCGTTGTCCGCGAAGCCATGCGTGCCGGGCGTTGGGAAGAAGCATTGAGCATCTCCGCGAAGTTTCCGCAGCTGGGCGAGCACAAACGCGCGATCGTCACCGCACATGAGGCGGTCAACCACTCCGCCTTCTACAAGCAGCTGAGGAAAGACCCGGCGGCCCTGATCGAAGCGGGCAAGGCCGCCCTAATCGAGCGGTTCGGCTTCGGCGAAGAATGAGTCATCAAGATCCACCTCGCCGCAGGCTCCGGCCGCGATTTTGGGGTCCCCTTTAACGAACACTAATACGTTCTGGTGCGTCTTTCCCAGCTTTCTGCTCGAACCGAATGCTTTCCCGGCGCGGATGGGAAGGCTCCCGGCCTGGGTGACGAGGATCGCCTCGTTGTAATACGCCAAGCCCGCGTCACGGAACGCCTGCACGGTATCGCCCACGAAGTCGAAGTAGTTGCCCTTCTTGTCGCGCACCTCGCCCACGACGAAGCAAGCGAAGCGGTCAGGCTTCAGCAGGCCGCACGCCTTGGCGATGATCTCACGGTATGATTCGCGGAAGCCGTCGTACTTCATGGTGCTCAAATCGCGGGAGTCGTCGCTGTAAACCTCGAGGCCAACATAGGGCGGGCAGCTGAACACCAGATCCGCCTCCACGCCTTCCAACGTCCTATCGATCAACCGGCTGTCGCCGCAGTGCCAGGCGGGCTGCGCTGCATCTTCCCGGCATATTTCTTGAGCCTGGGCCCTGTTGGCCTCGACCTGTTCTTTCCGAAGATCGGAGCCGAGGTACTGCCTCCCGAGCTTGCTGGCTACGATGCCGCGCACGCTACCGCCCGCGAAGGGGTCCACCACCGTGCCTCCCTGCGGGGAAAACCAGCGGTACACCAGCTCGCACAGCACGGGGTCAAAAACGGAAGTGCCCCCCTTTTCCGCCTTGGGCTTAAGCCGGCCGACGGTTTTACTCATGTCGAGCAGCCCGGCTTCGCGGCCCAACTCGCTCTCGACCCCTAGCGCCAGCCATTGATTCTTGCGTTCCTGCCACCACCCTTCCCTTGCGTTGAGCACGGAGAACGGCGGCACCAGGAAGCGCCCGGAGAGTGCTCCGGCATTCTCTTCGCCTCCCCCTTCTGGCACCTCGGCGAGCCCCAGCTCTTCGGCCTCGAACCCCCACTCTATGAGATCCTGGCTGTCGAAGCCGTTCGCCAGCGCCTCGAAGTCCCACATTCCGGCCACATTCTTGTTAAGCCTTACAGCCGCCTCTTCGATCTCCCTGTCCGTGAGCAACCTGTCGGGCACGCGCACGTCGATCTCTTTCAAACCCAGCTCTTTTAGCATTTTTTTGCGGGCGTGCCCGCCGATGATCGTGCCGTCCGTGTTGACGGCGATCGGGTCGATGTAACCGAGGCGGGTCATGCTCGCCTTCAGGTCGTCCATGCCCTTTGGGGTAAATTTACGAGGGTTCTTGGGCCAATCCTTGAGCCTCGATATGGGCCAGGTTTCCGTCTTCCACTCGATCACGCCCCTAAATCCGCTTCACGAACCTTCCGCCCGCGCCGCGCTTCGCCTTGTGCTCGCCAGTTTCCTGCTCGCACTTAGCCGCCTCAACGGCGTTCTGGGCGTTCGCGATGGATTCCCGGCCCAGTTCGCAGCGATGCGGCGAGAGGGCGGCCACCGCATCTTCAATCGCCATGAGCTTCGTATTCGTCAGGTTGCCCTGCCGGCGCAGCCCATGGAGCAATTCCAAGGACAGGCGGCCATCTCCGCGAGCCTTGCACCACTCGCGCGCGAGCCAGCAGCTGAACAGAGCGAAGGGAACGGCGAGCAAAACGGCGCTCATGCGCGGCCCGTGGAAGCCTGGCCGAGCCAGAGGAGCCAAGCGAGTTCCGCAAGGACGAAAAAGGCGAGGAGGGGCATGGAAATGGCTGTTGATTTTGGGAATTTTAGGCGCACGAATAGCGCGCTCCGAAAATCATATTATAACGATTCAATCGGTTTCGCAAGCGGTTTTTGTAAGCCTTCTCGCTTCATCTACGGCCTCGACCAGCCGTTCGAACGCCGCGCGGTAGCGTTTGCCCCAGGGGGCGAGGCAAGGGACATCACGCTCGTGGAAGCGCGCGCCGATGGCATGGAAGATCAGCCGTTCGCTGTCCCGGTCGAGGAAGCGCATAACGCGCACGTAGATGGTCTCTAGTTCGCCGCTGTTGCTCGTGCTGAAGAACTCGGCCGCGTAAATGCTGTTGCCCTTGTAGGCAACCTTGCGGAGGAAGTAGTGGCGCAAGTCGAGGAAGATGTTGGCGTACGCACCGTGCAAATCGTCAAGGGTGCCGCGCTCGATCAGCCAGGCGAGCACGCTGCGGTCATGCACTTGCGCGTAGCGGATGCTGCCGTTGGCGTAGAGCGAGTATTCCATGTCCCCCTTGGCGATGCGTTCCGGGGTGAGGCGGGCGTTCGGCGTGTCATACTCGATCGTCATGCGGGCTCAATGCGATGGGTTTTACCACCCATAGCGCCGCCAGCGTCGAAAATCAACTACTGCTTGTGCATGGTTAATTTTTGTAAAGGCGAGGCTATGGAAGCCGCTCGATGACAAACCGGGCGTAGGCGGGGTAGCGCGCGCGCCCTTCCGGCAGGGGTAGCGCCAGGGAGCCGTCAGGCAGCCGCTTGAAGGCGAACGCGGAGAGTTCTTGGAAGGAGTAGAGCTTCCCCGGCTCCATCTGCCCCCAGAAGGTGACGTACTGGCGCGCGTCGCACCAGAAACGCCCGTCGGGCGTGCGCAGCTCGTAGAGGGTGGTGTGGCGGCGTTCCGCGCATTCAGGCAGGATCTCGCGTCGGGTGTGGAAACTAATGACCTGGGCCATGCGGGTGCTCCCTGGTGGTTTAGATTGCCTCCAAGTGAATGCACGCCCCGGAAGCGCGGCCGGAGGACTTGCGATCACCAACCGTAACGGGGACGTGCTGGCTGGCACTGTAGCGCAACGCCGGCGATTTGCAAGGGGGAAGGTGTGGGCCGATTCTGCTCGCCGGACGGACGTGACAGACGAAGACAGACCGTTTTCCAGACCAATCTATTGATAACTAACGATAAATCCGTTCATCGACAGATCGACACACGACTTACCCCTATAGGAGCAATATGGGCGTACGCGTATATGCGCGTCGCACGCGCGCGTATACAGGCGCGCGGTATATATATACTATACCCGCGCACGTTAGTACTATATATATACTAACTGTCTAGTATGGAATTATAGCGCAATAGTCTGAAATATCACAACTTTACCTCGACACACGCATGTGTCGAGCATCTGTCATCCGTCGAGCCGTGGAATTTATCCGACGGGACGAAACAATCCGCTTGACCGTCGCGGAAATACAGAATACACACGATGAACGCATATTGTGAATGCGGCCTCAGCATCAGGAAGATTGACCATGTACGACATCCGAGATAACATCCGCAGGCCGACCGCACGCCACCCCACAAAGCTCGTCTACCCCATCCACGAGCTGAAAGTGGACCAGAGCTTCCTCTTCCCCATCGGCAAGATCAAAGGGGTGAGGTCGAGCGCGCGGTACTGGGCGACCAAGGGGGGCAAGAAGTTTATCGTGTTCCGGTACAGCGAGAGCGAGGGGGCGTGTATGCGAATCGAATAACATCCTCCCGCCCCGCACCCCTTCCCATATCCCTCCCTCCCGACATCCCCGCCCATGTCATCCATCTACACCAACTTCGTATCCGCCATCCAGGGGCTCGGCCTCACCCCTCCAGAACGCGTCCTCGCGGACGGCAGGCTGCACCGGTTCCGCTCCGGACCAGAGAGGGCGGAGAACGGCTTCTACAGCCTATCCATCCTCCCCGCTCGCCAAGGCGGCGAGATCGGCTTCGGGCTCATCGGTTGCTGGAAGCGTGACGTCCGTGAGAAGTGGTGCTCCCGTGACCCAAAGTCAGTCTCCCAAGCCGACCGAGAAGCCATGGATCGGGTTAGGAAGGACCAAAAGCAGGAGGAGGAAACGGCGGCGGTTAAAGCAGCTGAGAAGGCGAACTGGATCTGGAGGAAGGCGGGAGCGCCAGACGCGGCGCATCCGTATCTAACCGCCAAGGGAATCGCCGCGCGCGGCCTGCGGCAATACAAGGGCATGCTCGTCGTTCCCGTGCACCGAGACGGCGGCCTCGTCAGTCTCCAGTTCATCGCGCCGGACGGCTCCAAGAGATTTCTCAGCGGCGGCCAAATCGAGGGCGGATACGCGAGCATAACCAGCCGCGAGGCGGGGAAAAACCGAATCATCATCGCGGAAGGGTACGCGACGGCGGCGAGCCTGTTCGAGGCGACCGGCCTGCCGGTGGTCGTGGCTTTCAACTGCTCCAATTTATTGCCCGTAGCAAAAACTATAAGGGCAAAGTATCCTAACGCAGAAATCATTATAGCGGCCGACAATGATCTTTATTGCTAATATCATTGCTGATAAAATGAACGGGCCGCAGGCGTTACAGCGCCATGCGACCCTAGACAAAACACGCTATGATGGAGCGCGTGAGAACGGACGTCTCCTATGAGCCGCCGTGCCGACGGAAGTTGCTTCAATCCCGGCCTGGAAAAGGCATGGCTAGCTGCCAAAGCCATCGGTGCTCTGGTAACATACCCAGACTTTAGGGAAGATGATCCAGAGAAAGCTACAGACTGGTGCGATTTCGCCCTACGCCATGGCCGAGAAAAAACAGCCGAGGCTTTCTTCTCCCGGCTGGTTGACCCTGCCGTAACACCACTGCCCGACACACCGTGCGGTGATAAGCCATGTGAAGATAGGTGTCCTCCACCAGCCCCTAACCCCCCCGAGCCGCCCCCGGAATGGGCCACCTCCGACCAGGGGCTTTCCGCCACCCAGGCTGCGGCCTTACCATCCGACTGGCGCGCGCGGCTGATCCCGGGCAAGGAGGTGGCCGAAGGGTATCCCTTCCCTTTCGACGGTAAGAGTAAGACCAACGCCTACCTCTTCCTCCGCCACCACCGCCTCTTCAAAGACCTGCTCTGCTACAACGAATTTACCGACGCCGTCATGCTGGCCCGTACGCCGCCGTGGGAGGAGCCCGACGACTTCTCCCCCCGCGCCATCCGCGACGACGACTTCTTCATGCTGGCCGCCCACCTCGAATACTGCGACATCTCGGCGTCAAAGGAAACTGCGGCGGACGCAGCTATTCGCGTGGCCAAAGAACATGCGATCAACCCACCCAGGGAGTTCCTTTCTCGCCTTGAATGGGATGAACGGCCGCGGCTTGATGCATGGTTGGCCTATTACCTTGGCGCCGAGGATCAGCCACCGGAATACCTGGCGATGGTGGGGGTAAAGTGGCTGGTGGGCGCGGTCAGCCGCGTGTTTGAGCCGGGGTGCAAGTTCGATTCCGTTCTCATCCTGGAAGGCTCGCAAGGACTAGGAAAGTCGATGGCACTGCGCTCGCTTGCCACGTTCCACGGCCAGGACTTCTTCCTGGACTCGGTGGGCGACGTCCGATCGAAAGACACGCTCATGACGATGCAGGGCAAGCTCATCGTCGAGATCGCGGAGCTGGCGTCGTTCCGCAAGACGGAGAACGAGGAGATCAAGGCGTTCATCACCCGCCAGGTGGATGAGTACCGCCCCCCATATGGCCGCACGGTGGTCAAACGCCCACGCTACTTCGTGCTCGCGGGCTCGACGAACGAGCTGGACGACGGCTACCTGACCGATGACACGGGCAACCGGCGCTACTGGCCGGTCAAGTGCGGCACCATCGACGCCGAGGCGCTGGGACGCGACGCAGAGCAGTTATGGGCCGAGGCGGTGCGGCGGTACAAGGCCGGGGAACGCACATGGCTCACGCGTGAGGAGGCGTCGTGCTCGGCGGTCGAGCAGAAACGCCGCTACGTGGAGGACGCCTGGCAGGATCGCATTGCGGGGATCGTTCAGCATGAGTGGACGGTCCGCATCGACGACGTGCTGACGAAGCTCGAGCTGAAGCCGCGCGACATCAACAACATGGTCAAGAAGCGGGTGAAAAACTCGCTGCGGCAGCTCGGCTGGCGTGAGACGCGCCGCGCAGGCGAGGGCCGGGTGTGGCGACCGGGTGAGGGCGACGTGCTGGACACGAGGCTGGAGGGGGACTGATCCCGAATCTCCGAACATCTGACGCCTTCCTTAACGCACGCACCGATCCCGCTATGTCCTCCTCGCTCCCGACCGCTACCATCACACCCAGCAACGAGCAAGCCGCCGCCATCAAGCGGATCGTCGCGTGGTACCGCGACAAGCGAGGCCCGCAGGAGATGTACGTGGCCGGGTATGCGGGGGTCGGTAAGTCCGTCACGGCCAACCTCGCGATCGAAGAGCTGAAGGCGAAGTGTAAGGTGAAGCGAGTGCGGACGGCGGCCTACACCGGCAAGGCGGCGATGGTGCTGCGCAAGAAGGGCGTCGAAGGGGCGCAGACGATCCACAGCCTGATCTACACGCCGGTCGAGGATGAGGAGACGGGCGAGCTGCATTTCGCGCTGTCGTCGGATAGCCCGGCGGCGGACGCGGATTTAATCGTGCTTGATGAATGTAGTATGGTTAACCTCGCGATTGCGGACGACTTGCGCTCGTTCGGCAAGAAAATTCTGGTGCTGGGCGACCCCGCTCAATTGCCGCCCGTGAGCGGCGAAGGGGCGTTCACGAACCGCGAGCCGGACGTCTTCCTGCGCGAGATCCACCGCCAAGCCAAGGAGTCTCCGATCATTGAAATCGCCACGCTGGCACGGGAGGGCAAGCCGCTGCCGCTCGGCTATGACCGCGGCGGCGTGCGTGTGCTCCCGCTGAACAAAGAAACGCAGCCGCTGATCTACCGGGAGGACACGCAGCCGATATGCGGGCTGAACCGTGTCCGGTGGGTCTACAATTCGCGAATTCGGAAGATGCGCGGTTTTGAGGGCGAAATCCCGCAAGCGGGCGAGCGCGTCATCTGCTGCCGCAACAATCGCGAAGAGGGGCTGTTCAACGGCGGCATGGGCGTGTTGCGGTCGATCGTGACGGCGCATGACGGCACGCCGGGCACCTACAAGATCGACGTGGACATGGAAGACCTGGCCGCGCGCAGCGTCGGGCTGATGGTCGATCCCCATTTGTTCCGCCAGAACTTCACGCAGAAGGTGGAGAATAAGCTGGTTCTTCCCCGCGGCGTGCCCTGGCCGGATTATTTCGACCTCGCCTACGCGATCACCGCGCACAAGTCGCAAGGTAGCCAGTACCCGGACGTCACCGTGATCGACGACAGCGCGGCGTTCCGCGAGAACCGGCACAAATGGCTGTATACCACATGCACCCGCCCGGAGCGCGGCCTGACCGTGCTGGTGCGGGTGTAGCCTTGCTCAATATATTGAACAAAGTCGTTGACAAAGAATTCTGAATGGTGCACGGTCGGGCTGCGATCACAACATAGAGGAGACGCATTATGGCCATGACATTCTACATGGTATGGAACGAGGGCAACCGTGCCCCGGTTTGCAAGCACGAGACTTATGAATTGGCGAAGACTGAGGCGGAGCGTCTGTGCCTGGCTAACACCGGAAACTTCTACGTGCTCCAGGCGGTGAGCGTGAGCCGGAGGGTTGAAGTAGAGACGGAGGCTCTGGAGCGATCCCTCGACGAACAAATCCCATTCTAACTCGAGTAAGCTATGGATAATATTATGGCGCAGAATACACACACGCCGGGCCCTTGGTCGATTCGCCATGATAAAGGATTTAATAACGACGTAATTCGTTCCAACGGTCGGCTATTGGCGACTTGCTATCCAGAGGCGTCGCCCAACGGCCGCCTGAATAAGGCCGGTCAGTCCGAAGCTGAAGCCAACGCCCGCCTGATAGCCGCAGCGCCCGATCTCCTCACCTTCGTCGAGTCGATCACGAACGCCTCCGGCCCCTACGCCTACCTGAACGGAACGCAGATCGTCGCGGACGCGTACCGGCTGGCCGCCAAAGCACGTGGCGAGGCCGCATGATCCGCTACGACCTCCCTTCCGGCGAATACCACGCCCACCCCGCCCGCTCCAAGTCCTACCTCTGGAGGCTCTACGCCAACACACCGGCCTATGCGGAATTCTCGCCGTCCGAGACCAGCGGCGCGATGGACTTGGGAACGGCGGTACACATCGCCGCCCTGGAGCTGGACCGGTTCGAGTCCGGCGTCATCCGCGGCCCGGACGACCGCCGGGGGAACAAGTGGAAGGACGCGCTGGAGGAAGGCGTCGCCTACGGCAGGCTGGTGCTGACCTCCGGCGATTATGACAAGGCGCTACGCATGGGCGAGTCCGCCCGGAAGATCCCGGTGGTGCGCCAGCTCGCGGAAACGCAACTGCTGATCGAGGCGAGCGCCTTCTGGGAGGACGCGGCCACCGGCGTCGAGTGCCGCTGCCGCCCCGACATCTACTGCCCGGCCCTTGAGCTGATGGCCGACCTCAAGACCTCTTCCGACGCCTCCGCCTTCGCCTGGGCGAAGAACGCTGCCAACCTTGGATACCACGCGCAGGAAGCCTGGTACACGGACGGCTGGCAGGAGGCGGGGGGAGGAGCGGTGGAGGGCTTCGTCTTCGTCGTCATCGAGTCGGAGTACCCGCACTTGAGCGCCGCCTACGAGCTGGCACCCGAGGCCGTGGCGGAAGGCCGGATGGCGATGGCGAAGGCGCTGGCGGCCTACAAGGAGTGCCGCGACGCAGGCGTCTTCCCCGGCTACCCCGACACGGTGCAGGAGATCGACCTGCCCGCCTGGGCGTACAAGGAGACGCGGCTGCTCGGGCAGTGACGCGGAATCTTGGCCGATCGCGTGAGGCGGCCGCCCGGCCGGTAATTGACTTTTAAATCAACCATCAAACTTTACAGGAGCATTATGACCAATGATCTATCCCCCCAACCGAAACTGAACCCCAAGCAGCAGCTCGTCGTGCAGCGCAAGAACGAGATCCAGCAGCAGGAAGCAGAGCTGCGAAAAATGCTGCCGCCGAGCATCCCCAGCGACAAGTTCATCCGCACCGTGCAGACCGCCATCACGCTGAACCCCGACCTGGCCGAAGCCGACAAGAACAGTGTGCTCAGCTCTTGCATGAAGGCCGCAGCCGACGGCCTGGTGCTGGACGGCCGCGAGGCGGCGCTTACGATCTACAACGTCAAGCAGAAGGACGGTAGCTGGAAGAAGATGGCGCAGTACATCCCGATGGTGGCGGGCGTCATCAAGCGGGTGCGCAACTCAGGTGAGGTGGCCCGGCTCAATGCCTTCGTGGTCTACGAGAACGACCTCTTCAAGCGGACGCTGGGGCTGGACCCCACGCTCGTCCACGAGCCGAACGACGACGACCCCGGCGCGCCCAAGGGGGCTTACGCCGTCTGCCTGTTCAAGGACGGGACCTCCGACTTTGAGTTCATGTCGTTCAAGCAGATCGAGGGCATCCGCGCCCGCAGCAAGGCCGGCGAGAGCGGCCCCTGGAAGACCGACTGGTCGGAGATGGCGCGCAAAACCGTGATCCGCCGCCTGGCAAAACGCCTGCCCGTGGACTCCGACATCGCGCGCGTCGTGGAGCGCATCGACGAGGATTACGACTTCAAGGCGACGGGCGGGAACCCCCGCCAGGCCGACGCCGACGGCGTGATTGAGCACACGGACGACGAGCCCGCCGAGAAGCCCCCGGCCAAGGCCCGCGGGGCGGCGGCGGCCTGGCTCAACCCGAAACCCGCACCGGAAGTCACGGACGTGGTGGCGGAAGAGGTTTCCGCCGACGCGCCGCTTGCCGACCCGGAACCCCAGGCCGCGCCCGAAGACGGGCTCGACGACCTGATCTGAGATGGCTGCGCCGGAAACGACGCTGGCCGCGTGGCGGAGGGAGCGGGGGTTGTCGCAACGGGAAATTGCACGCCGCCTCTCCGCCATCCTGGGCAGGCAGGTCCACCCGTCGAGCGTGTGCCAGTGGGAAACCGGCGTCATGCCGGGGGCTGACGTCGCCGAGGCGGTCAGGAAGGCCACCAGGGGCCGGGTGACGGCCGCGAGCTTTGGGAGGCCGCCGTGCCCGTGAGCCTGAAACGACTGCGTGAGACGAATGCGGCGGTGCTCCTGCACCTGTGCGAGGTATGCGGGGCGGACGCCCCGTTCGGCGTCGGTGTGCATATGCGCTTGGCGATCAAGAAGCTTGAGGAGAAGAATGTTGCTGGGGCGAAATACCTGCTCGGGGAGTGGTATTGCGGGGAGCACGTGCCGGGGGCGGGGGCAACATGACCTTCCACCTCTGGGGCATGCAGCAGGAGATCATGGGAAAAATCCGCATGGGATTCCGGAGCTACCGGAACCTCTTGCTCCAGTCGGCGACCGGCTCCGGCAAGACCAGGATGGGCGTGTACGGGGCGAAGTCAGCGTCCGAGAAAGGGAACGATGTCATCTGGCTGGCGCACCGGCGGGAGCTGATCGAGGGGACGAGCAACACCTTCGCGGAAGCGGGAGTTCCCCATTCCGTCATGATGGGAGGGTCGCATTACAACCCCAGACTCCGGGTGGTTATCGCGAGCGTTGGAAGCCTCGCGAACCGGCTGGAAAAGACGCGGCCGCCTAAGCTATTGATAACAGACGAATGCCATCACGCCACCGCGTCACAATACGATAAGGTCCACCGCTGGGTCGAAGCCCACGGAGGGAAGTGCCTCGGCCTGACCGCCACGCCATGGCGGCTGTCCGGGGAAGGGCTGGATTCCCATTACCAGCACATGGTCCTGGGGCCGCCGGTCGCCTGGCTGATCGCCAATGGCTACCTCAGCGATTATCGGGCGTACGCGCCGGTAGCGCCGGACCTGACCGAAGTTCATACCCTTGCCGGTGATTATGCGAAAAACGAGATCGAGCAGGTGATGACGGGAAAAGCCATCATCGCCGACTGTGTGAGCCACTGGCGGCGGCTCGCCCTCGGAAAGCGGACGATCGGGTTCGCCGTTACCGTGCAGCACTCCCAAATGATGGCCGAAGAGTTCCTCCGGGCTGGCATCCCGGCGGCACACGTAGACGCCAACACGCCGGAGCACATCCGGCGGCAGCACATCCTGAACTTCGCCACGGGGCATTTGCTCGTTCTCTGGAACTGCGGGCTATTTTCCGAGGGCCTGGACCTGTCGGCCATCGCTCGCCGGGACGTCACCATCGAATGCGTCATCCAGGCCAGGCCGACGAAAAGCCTCACCATGCACCTGCAGCAACTGGGACGCGGGTTGAGGCGTAAGCCCTACCCCGCGATCCTGATCGACCTGTGCGGAAACCTCGCCAGGCTCGGCCTTCCCGACCACCCTCACGAGTGGACGCTCGAAGGCCGCCCGAAGAAGGGGCGCGGCGGCAAAGGCGACGAACCCGCGCCGCTGGTGCGCAAATGCCAAGGCTGCGACGTCATGTTCCCGCTGGCGCTGTCCTCCTGCCCCCACTGCGGGGCGGAGCAGCAGGCGGGCGGGGGCGGCCGGAAAGTGGAAGAAGTCGCCGGCGAGCTGCACGAAATCGACCGCGAGCGGGCGCGGCGGGAGCGGCTCAAGGAGCAGGGCGCGGCGAAGACGCTGGAGGAGCTGATCGAGCTGGGGAAGAAGAAGGGGTACAAGAACCCCCTGGCGTGGGCGTCACACGTGTATACGGCGCGGCTTCAAAAGCAGAACCGGGCGGGTTAGGCGGCAGGAAGTCTTGCGGCGAACCCGATCAGTTCCAGTTCGGCCCGCATCTCGTTCCGGTCCCTCGCGACGATGTATACGCCGCCGCTGTTGCGCACCATCCGCATGTGCGCGCGTTGCTTCGGGCTCTGGCCGCTCTGCCCTGTCTTGCACTCCACCTCACCGTGGATACCGAAGAGTCGGCCCTCGGCCTGCCGGGCCAGGAGAACCTGGATGTCTCCCCTGCCCGCCTTCGTGAGCGACACCCAACGTCCATTCACCTGCACCGCCCTACGCGGGTTTTCCCAGGCGGCGAACCCCATCAGGGCGAGCTCTTCGAGGCATTCCGCGACCAGCCGCTCGTGGGCCTCCAAGCTGCCCGGCTTCTGCCCGCGTGAAGTTCCGCCCTTCGCCCTCACACCCGCCACTCCGGGTTGGCATCCAGTTGTCGCTCTCCTGCCCGCTTGCGCTCCTGGTTGACCGCCTTCATGAGCTGGGTGAGCGACATAACGGGCGCGCCGTCCAGGAAGCGGATGCCGTTGCGCGTGATGAGCCGTGGCGTCTTGCCGTTGAACTTGTAGACCGAGATCAAGCGGAATTCGGCCTCCTCGTACGGATCGGGGCGGTGGACGTCCAGCGAACTTGAAATGGGCTTTATGAGCTGGGAAGGCGCCGTAGGATTCGCTGGAGCGGCTTCCGGCGGCGGCTCATCCAGCACGGCTTCGATCACGGAGCGTGTGAAGCCTGTCCGCTGCGCGATCTGGGAAATGGGGACGCGGTTGCGCGCGAGATCACGGATGCGGGCTTTCAGGACGGAACCCGGCATGCGAGTGCGTACGCTGTTCATATCGGTTTCCCTGGTAGCATGTGAAGGCTATGTTCGTTGATGACGATGGGATGTGCGCCCCACTGGCGCTCGAACATGCGCCGCAGCGACGGGCTTCCCCCAATGTCCTCGATCACCTGGACTCCGTACGCGGTGAAGTAGACGAACGCGGCTTCGTAGCTTGCCACGATCTTTCCCTGTTGGAGGATGGCGAAGGGAACATCCTCCGCAAGCATGCGGATCAAGCCGCGCCGTTGAAAATCTTGAAGGACCAGGAGCCGCTGGTGGCGGAGGGATTCGCTATTCTCCATCGTCACCTCCGGCCACGGCGAGCAACTGCGAGGATTCAAGGAGCTTCGCCGCCAACTGTTCCATATGCGATTGGATGGAGGCGAGGATCAGGCGTTCGCGCTCGGATAGCTCGTAATAGCGGGCTTTGCCAATGGGCGCGACGTTGGAGAGCGCCCGTTCAACATCCTCGACCAGCGTGCATGCGCATCCCATGGATTCGAGCTGGCTGCGGGGAAAAGGTTTGGTGCGTACGAGTTTCATTAGCGAGCCTTTTCGCGTTCTAGGAGTTCCTCAATCGCATAGGCAACCTGCCGCTTGCCGCCTGCCGTAAAGGCAAGGTAAGCAGGGCGGCGGGGCTTTTCCCACATCCAACGGATGAGGTGCTCCACGTCCCATTTGGAAAGGTCTTCCTGTTGGTCACGGTGGGCGCTAGATATGTGAATACTCATGCGGCCTCGCCATAGGCCTTGCGTTGCGCGGCGATCATGGCCTTCCGATGCGATGATGGCGTCTGTGACGTGCTGGAGTTGGGTCATGGCTCATCCCTATCGATACCTAGCTCTGTGCTATAGAGCCTAAGAGCCTCTTGCAGCTTGCCGTGTGCTTTTTCTAGGCGCTGCTCTGCTGACATCCCTGTTTCAGCTTTGCGATCCATGAGGTACGCAAGGCTGGCGATGTCGCTCTGTCCGAGCTGTCTACCGATATCGCTCTGTCCGAGCTGTACACCGATGTCAGTGATGGCAATCAATGCTTCCATGGCGGCTTCTAGAAGTAAGGGTTGGCGATTGTCACTCAGGCGTTTCATGCTTCCTCGCTCTTCTCCCAAAAGTTAGTGTCGAGTGGGCAACCCCGCTTTTTCCCCGATAGTAACTTTGCTGCATAACGATACTCCTTCCCCCCCTGACGCTCGAAAGGACGCTTGTAAAAGCAGCAGGCTTTTGCAATATCGGGAACGTCGTTTACTACGTATCGCACGTACTTGTCACCATCTGTCGCCACGACACGAACATAGCGCCCTTGTGGCTTGTAAAACGCCATTATCCCACCTGTCAGTTCGTCACTCATTCCTTCCCCCCTTCCTCCGTTTGGGTTTGCTATTCCACCATTCCAGAAGCTCCTTAAGTGGATAGACCGGCCTGCCGGAGAGCAGTTTATGCGGCGGTGGATTCTTCCGCTTGAGATACTGCCCAAGGTTGGCCTGCGTGCATCCAAGCCTTCTAGCGGCCTCCGCACCGTTAACGTAACATTCTGGATTATCTAGTATATCTGTCATTGTGTTTAATTGCTGTAGATTGTACTTGCTTTTATTAGTGTAGCCTGCTATATTTAACTTGTAAAGACAAATTTAACCTAACAACGAAAGGCACCCGTCATGAGATACTACAGCGAATGCGAACTAAATAAACTCCAAGATATGCTCAAAGCGCACCCTGGCATTGCCTCGGATGTGAAAGCGATGATTGGCGTTTATTCCACCTTCCGCATGTTCAGGCAGGAGCACGACCTGCCAATGAAAAAGTTCGAGCCGATCCAGCATCCACGCCTGCGCATGCCGACGAATCCAGCCACTTATCTCACCGTGAGCGAGATGTGCGGCACGCCCAACCCTTTAGAGGAGTCCGCCCATGAGTAGTTTCTTCACTGCCACCGACCGCATCTGCGCGGTCGCCTGCTTCCTCTTGCTGGGTTTTACGCTCGCGGCGCTCATCCCTGAGCCGCCTGTGGATGCCCCGTCCATCCTGATCCAACACCGGAGGTAGTTATGGCAAAGGCCCGCAAAAAACCGGCTTCCAAACGGAAAGCCACCCGCAAATCCCGCTCTGCCGCGCACGACTTCATGCTCTCGCTTGGCGGCGTTGCGGCGCTCTGCTTCATTTGGTGCGCGTTCGGGATTGCCGTGGCAAACCCTACCCATAAGCTGCAAGCTCCCCGCATGCAGGTGGCTTCGCTGCCTAAGGAGCCTCCGCCGCCGCAGCCCGTCATCATTTGGAGGCCGGAGAAGATGGCGCCGGTCAAGCAGCTTGCTTATCAGGCTGCCGAGCGGAAGGGAATGCCCCCGGCCCTGGTGCACGGGGTGGTGAAGGCGGAATCCTCCGAACAGCCACACGCCGTATCGAAAGCAGGCGCATGCGGCCTGATGCAGCTGATGCCCCAAACCGCCCGCCACCTCGGCGTGCGCGATTGCCACAACGCGAAAGAAAACGTGGAGGGCGGCACGCGGTATTTAAGCGAGCTGACCGAGCGCTACGGCAGCTACACTATCGCCCTGATCGCCTATAACTGGGGGCCGACAAACACCGACCGCTGGCTGGAGCGGGGAGGCCGCTGGAGCCAGCTTCCCCGTGAAACGCGGGACTATATCAGCAAGGTGAAGCTGAATGAGGCACTATCCCTTCGTGAATCCAGGCTCGCCTTGAATATGGAGTAACCCTATGCAGCACACACCCTACGCCGCCATTATCGCAGGCATGATCCTGGCAAGCGCCGAACCTGCGGAATCTGGCAGAATGCCCCCGGAGCAATACATCACGCGCCTAGCCCATGGGAAGCCGCTCACCTACCAGAACGTAAAACCGCAACTCATGAATTCCACTGTTAACACATGCGGCTGCCCAAATGACCAGGTGGCTAAGGCGCTAAAGGAACAGAACCAGCGGTTCATCCAGCAGGTATTCGGGCATTTGCCTTCGGGCGACACGCCGATGGGACTTTAGCATGGCCTCCAATCCTGCGGTTAAGATTGCAATGCGGGCGAGTTCAATCAATCTCGGCTCGCTACTCCGCGAAGGGACCATTGCGGCGCTTCTGCTGCCCGCGATTGCAGCAGGAAGTTTCGCTCTCCGGCACGGCGGCGACACTCCTGGGCCGTGATCTTTCACCCATCTGCAACTCCTTGTCCGGCAAGCCTCTTTAACCGTGAAATCTCCCCAATTGCGTGATGTCTGTTAAGGCTCCCGCCACTTGTTCCCCGCCGCCATTGCGCTATGGTTCCAGTAGTCATCACTGGAGCCAGCCGTGCTACGCATCAACCCCGCCGCCCCGCCTGGATACTACCTTGACGCTGCCGGGGAAGTGGATCGTCCCGGCCCTTGGGCAGGCCGTCTTTCCGCCAGTCTCGGCCTCGAAGGCGTTGACCTGGCCGGGTTCAAGGCCGTCGCCAATGGCCGCACACCGGACGGCGCGACGCTCACACGCTACAACCGGAGGGATCGGCGGTACGGCGTGGACGCCACGTTCAGCGAGCCGAAATCCGTTTCGATCATGGAGCAGGTCGCCGGGGATACCCGCATCGGCGAGGCACGGCGGGAGAGCATCTACGAGGTGGCTGTCGAGCTGATCGAGCCGCTGGCCTGCTGCCGCGAGACGGGCGTTTTTGGCACGCGCCGGGTGATGACGGGCAATCTGGCGTGCAAACTCTTCGATCACCTGCGCACCCGCCCGGAGAATGGTGTTTCCGATCCAAACGGGCACGGCCATCTATTCCTGGCAAACGCGACCGAATGGAAAGGCAAGCGGCACGCGCTGGAGATGCTGCCGATCAAAGAGGCGGCTCCCTTCCTGGAGGCGGCGTGGCATGCCCGGTTCGCGGAGAAGCTTAAAGGTCTGGGCTATGGAATCCGCCCGACGCGGACGGCGTTCGAGATCGCGGGCGTGCCGGATGCGATGATCCACAAGTTTAGCAGCAGGACGGCGAAAGTCGAGGCGAGTCAGGCCCAGCGCGAACAGGTTTTGTCCGAGCAGATCCGCGAGGCTGCTTCGACAGAAGAGCTGCATCGGTTGGAGGGCAAGCTGGCACGCGTCAAGAGCCCGAAGGGCAAGGCCGCGTTGGGAGCCATGATCCGGGAGAAGAAGACGCAATCCCTGCCGTTGTCCCAATATCCCTCGGTCTGGATGGAGCGGCTGAACGGCGGGGATCGGCAGACGCTCCAGGCAGTGCTCACGGATGCGGCGAGGGGGCCGAAGCCGATGGAGCGGGCGAAGGAGGGCGAGCATCTCGCCCGCGTCATGGCGGCGCACATGCGATTGTACAGCCGCACGCCCGAGCGGGCGGTGCTGACCGACACACTCAAGGCCGGGGTGGGCGAAGTCACGCTGGCCGGGATACAGGAGCGGCTGGCGCAAGCCGAGCTGGTGCGCGCCAGGGTGAACGGCGTGGAGATGCTCCAGACCTGGGAGAACCGCCAGAAGGAGCGCGAGGTGCTCCAGTTCGCCAAGCGGGGCGGCATCCTCTGGATCACCGGCAAACCCACCAGTGACACCACTGACGACGCGGCGTGGCGCGCCGGTAAAGATCCCTACTGGATGAAAGACGCGGGCAAGCTGCCGTTCGCGGATCTGCACCGGGCGGTGCAGGAAGCCGAGCAGCAGGGCTGCAAGCTCGTGCTGCAAGGGCTGCCACCGAAGAACGCGCCGGAAGGCCACCCGCTGCGTGTGCTGCGCGACGTCGCGGGCCTGAGGCCGCTCGACGATAAGCCTATACCGAAGCGGCCGAAGGTGATAAGCGTTGTCCCATCCCTCAAGGGATTCGGAAAGAAGATGCGGACGCATTGGGAGCGCATGCGGTGTCTGACGTACCGGGATCGCATCATGGCGGAGCAGAACCATGTCCGACGCGAAGCATCGGTTGTTCGCCGACCTGAGAGGGGGATCGAAAGGTAGCCAGGAGGGGTCGGGCGGCGAGATGAGGCACACGGAGACGGTTCGCGGCGACGAAGCGGAGCACGGCAGCGTCAAGATCGGGGCGAGAGTCTCGAAGCACCAGCTCGCGTTCGTGCCGCTGCCAAGTAATCCAAGCTTCGGCGGGCGGGGGCTGAGCCTGGAATACTCGCACCTCGTGCACGTCGAGTTCGCCTTGGACTACAGCGAGCTGACCCTGCTCTTCACCACGCACGCCGTGACGCTGCGCGGCGAGCATCTGAAAGGGCTTTTGGACCAGATCAAGGGTCACATCTGCGACACGGTGGAGGAACTCGACGGCCTGGAAGCGGCGGGCGAGAAGGCGCGGTTCTGCGTGACGGGGATGGAGCTGGTTGAGGTGAAGGAGCGGTAGCGGCTCAATCCCAGGCCGTCCAGCGCGTACCCGTCCGCCGGAGCCGAAGGCGCAGGCGCGGTTTTTTTCGGTGCAAGTTGGTTGACTGACTTGGGGGCGGAGGTTGCGGCTCCGCCCCCCTCCGTCCCTCAGGCGGCTTTCTTCCGCTTACCCTTCTTCTCCGCCGTGGCTCTGGCGATTTCGAAGGCTGCGGCGCGGAGATCGTGAGGAAACTCCCTCGCATCCTCGAATGTCCAGTCGCCAAGGGCGAGCAACTGTTCCATATACTCAACGGCAGCTTTCTCGCTGGTAAAGTGTTCGCTGCTCGGGTACGCCTTCAACCCGGTGTTGACATGCGTGACGGTATATCTTGAGTGCGGCGATGGCTCCATATTGCCATCCTCACCCTCCACCACGATTTTGTGCGCGGCAAGGCCACCTTTGACTATAGCCTTCACAGCGGCTGTCTTTCCGCCTTCGAGGGAGATGGTGACAGTTTCGGCCTCGCTTGATGGGGGTAAGGCAGCCTTGCCTTTCTTCGCCGGTTCCTCGGCCTTCACCGTGCCGAACGCCATGCCCTCCGGCAACCAGGCGGCAATCTTCCGAACCTTTTCCGGGTCGAGCGCCTTCTCCGGCTGGGCAAATGCCCTGTCCAACTCGGCCACCAAATCCTTCTTCTTGGAATTGCGGCGGCTGTTCGCCCATTGCTGGCCGAATAGCTCCGCGCCGATCTCCAACAACTGGCCTGTGGTGATGCGGCTCAGGAAGTTGGCGGCGGTGGGTCGCCAGTATTCGGCCACGTTCGCCCCGGTTTGGGCAAGAGCCGCATCGAATACCGTCTGCTGCTTGCCTTCCCCCGGTGCCAGCTTCGGCTTCAGCGTCATCGCCGTGCAATAGGCGAGGATGCGGAGCTTGTCGGCCTCCGCGAGCTTCTGAAAGGCGGATAGCTGGGCGGCTTCCGTTTTCTCGCGGAGCCAGTCGAGCGGCAGCCCTTCGCGGATACCCTCGAGCCGTTTTTCCGCCAGCGACTCCCCCCTGACGCTACGCCGTGGCGGGTGCTGGTTGAACGCCACGTCCGCACCGTCGAATACCGGGCGGGATTGCAACACCTTACGGGCGGCAGTCATCACCAGCAGGTCGAAGGCGATGGCCGGGTGCATGGCGATTTCGGCCTGTGCGGCGGCGAGGCGGTAGGCCTCCAGGTCGCGCTTGAGCGATTCGGGCATGCCCTTGGGCTTGGCGGCGGCTTCATCGCCGTTCGTCGTTCCAGCGTCCTCCTGCGCGGCTTGACGGGCATCCTGCCGCCTCACCAGCCCCCGCCGGATTTCCAACTCCCCGTCATGGTCGATATAAGCATAGCACCCGGCAGTCGCCTTCTGCTCGGCGTCGAACCTGGCGCAGGCTTCCAGCTTCCTGCGAATTTGCTGGGCTAACTCAGCCGCCCGCTGCTCACTCTGGAAGAGCTTGTCCAGTTCGTCCTCATCTTCCTCGTGCTCAGCCTGATCGGCAAACGACAACCCCGCCGCCTCCGCGTCCTTCAACTCGGCTAGCAACTCCGGCGGAGCGTCCACCGGCTGCGGCTGAATCCGCCCGCACCCCTGCGTGGCTTGCCAGTCGCGGTCACGGTCAACCTTCACCCACTGCCAGCCCTCGCCTTTAAGTTCTTGCTCCGCGAGCGTCAGCTTCTCCGTCACCAGGGCTTCCAGCAGTTCGGGGTTCTCCAGGTAAACGTCCTCCTCGAACAAGTCCGTCTTGGTCGTGCCCCCAGCCGCCCGGTAGGTGTCCAGCCCGACGAATTTCACAAGTTTGTCGTCGGCATCCACGGCTTCGGCGGTTAGGCGGCTGCGAATGCAGTTGGGGCGCTCCAAGTCCCACTCGTCCAATGCTTCGTAAACGGTCAGCTGCTTCGCGTGGTCGTCCGTCACCGTGAACGCCATCAGGGCTTCCAACGTCAGCTTTTCAGCCCGGTATTCCGCCAGCAACTCCGGCGCTACCCTCGCCAGCTTCATCCGCTGCTCCACGTACCGGGCGGATTTCCCGAACCGCTGCCCGATCTGCTCGGCGGTCTGCCCGTCCTCCACCAGCGCGGCGTAAGCCTCAAACTCGTCGGCGGGGTGCATGGCGTGCCGGACGGTGTTTTCCGCCAAGCTCATCTCGGCGGCGTGTTCCTCGGTGACGATCTGGCAGGGTGCGGAGTAGTCGGCGGGTAGCTTGCCCTCGGCTATCAGGGCTTGCAGGGCTTCCAAGCGGCGAGCGCCCGCGATGACGTGGAAGCGGCCTTTCTTCGCGGCGGTCACGACAAGGTTCTGCATCAGGCCGTGGGCGAGGATGGAGGCTTTCAGTTCCTCGCAGGCGGCCTTTGATACCGTGCGGCGGACGTTGAGTGCGGACTTGCTTAATTTCGATACTTGGATTAGTTCTGTGGTCATATCGCTATCTCCATTAGCGGTTAAGGTTGGGCGGGGGTTGTCACTTCCTCCCGCCCTTCCTGCTTAGAGGGTTTTTCAGCTTCGTGCAAGCAGTTTTTGATGGGTAAGGCGCTGTAATATCAGCGGATTCCAAAACACACACACTCAGTATTCCAGCTTGCGGCATTGCTCCAGCGTGGCCTTGCGGATGCGGTCAAGCAACGACTGAGCCTCGCCCCGGCCCTTGCTCCCGATGATGGAACCGAAAGAGATACTCTCAAACGCAAGGCCGCCCTTGATCGTCAGCCACTCATCCCCGCCGTTGTCCTGCTGGATGAAGCACAGATCGCCGATATGGAACGCCTGCCCAAGGGACCAGTTGCCATGATCGAACTTGTCCAGCAACTCCTCGTCGCTGGCGCATTCGTAAAACGAAGCGGAGGTAAAGTGCGGATCACTGGCTCGGCTAATCCAGTGGTTTCTCTGGCCGATGGCGAGCCATGCTGCTTTCAGGTCTTGTTCCATAGTCTGCGTTCCTTGTCTTGGTGGTTAATGAAGTTCAGAGCGGCCACTTCGCCGTCCTGAACTTCTGCCGGTCTGGCGAAGACCAGGGGGTGAGGCATCAAGGCTGGGCGGGCGGCTAATTTGTTTTCCGCGAGGAATCGCGCAGCGAGGGGAAATTAGTCGTCTGGCCACCCGCCAGGGCTTGGCCTTGAAGCCGAGGGGGGCAGTCGGCCCCCTGCTTGCGTTAGCGGGCGTGAAGGGCGCAGCGTCCCGTAAGGGACCGAGCGTTTAGCGAGCCTGTGAGCACGCGACCCGAAGGGGAACGCGCAGAAGAAAACCCTTGCGCCAATTGACACAAGGGTTATTCTCTCCATTGCTTTACGATGGAGAGGTTATGGTAGAAGAAAACAAGGAAGTTGCAACCGAAGAATGGCGTCCGGTTGTTGGTTATGAGGGCAAATACAAAGTATCTCGTTCAGGTGCAGTTTATTCGATTACTAAGGGCATCCTGCTCTCTCCGCAGTCCGGTAGAGGCGGTTATCTCCGCGTGGAGTTATGGAAAGGCAACGTTCGCCAAGGCCGATCAGTCCATTCGGTTGTGGCCGAGGCCTTTATCGGCCCCCGCCCTCCTGGTCTTCATATCAACCACATTGACGGTAACAAGCTCAACAATACTCCACCAAACCTGGAATACATTACCCAGGCTGAAAACAACCGGCATGCGTTCAGAACAGGGCTGACAAAGCACAACCTGAAAAATTTGACGCACCGCCACTTCGTAGCTGCTCGAAAGCTCTCCGAAAGGGATGTCATGGAGATCAAAGACCTGAGGGGCATTTTTAGTACGACCGAAATTGGCAGGCTGTACGGAGTTCATAACTCTCACGTATCACGCCTTCAACGCGGCATGCGTCGGTCCCATAAGCCTGCCTAGTTCGTGATGACGGAGCCGTCCCTTCGCGGCTCCATTCACGAGAGCACGGCCCGCAGGGAGACGCCCTACCCCTTCCCCGCCTCCACGAGCCCCCTGACCTCACGCTCCAGCTTCCGCCGCTTCACTCCCTTTTGGCAGAGATAGCGCACGGCCCGCGGCGTCACGTCCATCCGCTCGGCCATCGCCTTCGTGCCGCCGACCTGGTCGCGGATGGCTTTAACTTCCCCGGCCGTCATCATGCCGCCCGCTCCGCCTTCGCGGCCGCGCGACGGGCCTTCACCGCCTCGGCATCGGCCTTGAAATAGAGGTGGGCGAGCGATCGCTTGATGTAGCGGGCGTCGGCCTGGTGAAGCCGCTTCCTCGCCGTGTCTTCGTGGCAGCCCAGAAGCTCGGCCACCTTCCCGATCGGCAGGAAGTTCCTGGCTACCTCTTCCTCATAGACACGCCCGAACGCCCCGTGCGCGCCGGACTCGATCTCATCCCGCCGGCTCTCCACGATCCCCCACGGACCGTTGAACAGGCTCTCCACCGTCACCATCCCCATACCAACTCCATCGCTTACGCCGGGCATCATCGCCCGCCCGTCCTGCATAGCGCGGAAGTTTCTTCCGGTCAAGCGGTAACCTGTCAGCTCGACAGGTCGATTTCGCGAGAGCTCCTCGGCGCGCGAACCTCCCTCCGGCTACCATTGTCGATTGAACGGTCGACACACGAATACCAAGGCCTACGGTCATGCCGCGCGCGTGTATCTACTGTGGAAGCTCTGCCCCCGCCAAGGGTATCTCGCACATTGTCCCTGAGTCGCTCGGTGGGCCGGCGTCGCCAGTCGCACCCGCCGGCATCGTCTGTGATCAGTGCAACCAGTATTTCGGTCAAAAGGTCGAATCGCTCGCGCTCAGGAGCTTCCCGTTCAATATGGTCCGGTTAAGCCTCGGGATACCCAGTAAGAAAAACAAACCCTTTTCCATGCCTTACATGCTCGGGACCATACGGGCGACGGGTATACCAAACCAAATCGGCATTGATCCGAAGAACGAGAAGATCGCTGCGGGTTTCAAGCGAGGCGAGATCACAAGGCTGATTGTCTTGGCGGAGGTCACCGAGCCGCTGGCCGTCTGCCGCATGTTGCTGAAGATCGGACTCGACCTCTTGGGCAAGCATTTTTACGAAGTCGCCGTCTCAGACCGAGTAAAGGCGGCTCGGACCTTTGCCCGGCAGCCGGCGCGTGGGCAGACGTGGTGGTTCATGCTCCGAAGCGACCCGTCGGAATTTCTCCGATACGGGGCCGACCCTGGCGCTCCACCATTCAGCGCCAAAGTAGGGGAAATAGGCGACGACGTACTTGTATTGGCGCTCGAGATGCCCAGCGCGAGCATCCTAATCCCGTTAGACAGCAATATAGCGCCGCTGTCCGCCGAGGACTTTCCCGAGCCGCTCTTCCGCATCATCCGGGCGACGTGTTGATCAGGGGTATTCACGCCGTGCAGCCCTTCCCCCGCCCCTCCGCCGCCCGACTCCGCCGCTCCTGGCGGTTGCGGGGCTCTGGCGGCTCAACCTTGGGCCCGAAAAACCGGCCTGACCGGATTTGCACGCAGACCTCCGGGCAGCCGGTGGCGCCGCATTGGCAGGTATCCCGATGCCCATAGCCGGGGTGCGGGATCACGCCCGCCTCCGTTTCCGCGCCTGCGTGAAGCCGACGCATTTCCGCCTCGGCTTGCCCTTCGCGTCCAGATCCTCGTGACACCAGAATTCCACCTCGCCGTCCGAGCACCAGCCGGCGTCGCACGTCGTCACCGGCGACTGGTTGGCCGGGGTCCCCAGCCGGAAGGCGCAGCCGCCGCAGGTCTTGGTCTGATCGACGCTCGCGGCTAGCGCCACACCGTTCAGCGCCCCGAACAGGGTCGGCAGGTTGAGCTTGGCGGCGGATTCCGGGTATTCCCCGTGTGCGCAGATCAGGTGCAGCTCGAGCATCTCGCGGTTGTTGGCGACGACGGAGTTGGCCAGGCCGATGAACTGGGCGAAGAGCTCGGCCAGAGCGATGATGCCATGCTCAGCCGCATAGTTAGTCAGCACCATCGAGCGGTACTCGTGGGGCAGCGTCACGACGCCCATAAGCTCGCGGGCGTCATCCGGGGAGATGGCGTAGTCGGTTGCTTTGTCTTCGTTCACCCGCCACCTCCCGCCGTGCGGCTTCCACGGTACGCCTGAAGAATCTCACGCCCGCTATCCATCACCGGGGCGACGAAACAAAGCGCCCATGCGAAGCCACGCTGCCACTCGTTGTCAGCCAAGAATCGTGCCGCCACATACGCCAGGCCGAAATAGAGCGGGAGCATCAGCAGGGCGACAAGAATCTTTACAGCGACGATGGGCATTGGTCACCTCCTGCCGTGTCGGGCTGATATGCAAGGGCTTCCTGTGCCCGTGCTAACCACCCGCGGGTATCGCCGGACGCTTCACGCGGAAGGCTCGGCGCGCCATACGAAGCGACAGCATGAGTCAGCGCCCCGCGTAATTTGCTGTTCTCCTCCCGTGCCGCCTGAAGCTCGGCTTGGGTGGCGGCGTGGGTGTCCAGTTCCTTGAGGAGTTGGCGGGCGAGGCCGGGGGCGTGGCCTTCTAACTTCGCTTTATCAGCCCAAGGGAATACCCCTTTTGTCGGTCCTTCCAATAGCTGCTTTATCTGCTCGCGGGTGTAGGTCTGTGTCATGGTTCGGTGCTTTCGGTTGGCTGTTGAATGGGGGCGGGTGGGTGCGGTAGCCAGTGCGTATAATCCCCATACCCGTACTTGCTACTAATATCCCCACGATCATCATCGTTGGTAAACCAATACCATTTACCAATGTCTATTTCCCCTTTAGCGTTTTTTAGAAAGACAGTTACCCCATCATGTGGATGCTCGCCTTTTGGTATAGTTTCTATCGGTTGCCATAAATCCATCAGCCGCAGCAGCTCCCTCGCCATGCGTACTGATAGCAGGTCGTCTTGGGCTTCTGGGCAATTCAGGAAGGTTTCGAGTTCTTGGCGGGTGGGTGTGGGGGTCATGTTTGCTCTCCTTCCGGTATTACTGCTAATTTTTCATACAACGAAGTCCCAATACGAAGAGCCTCCAAAGCCCTTTTAGCGCGCGCTTCGTATATTATAGCTTCCTTTTCCTTACGAGCTTTAAACGAGAAAAATGCCTCACTTGCTGTAGGTGCTGCGTATTTCTTTCTAGCTTCGGTTAATACAAAACGACGATCTCCATAGCCTGCACTGAGCCATACGCCTTTTGCTGTTCGTTTGATAACTTTAAACTGCACGTGCCTTACGTGCATTTGTCCAGTCCCACATGGATTATCAAATTCATCTACAGGCGGAGCTGTCATCCAATTCTCGAATCTGTGCCATATCTCAAAGTCGCAATTCATGACTTATTCCTTTCTTCCGGTTGCGGGATGCCTGTCAGTTGGCGGATGGTGGAGATAGCGGCTTGGGCGATTTGTGAATATGGCGTAATACCCCAGTTATCAGGCCGCTCGATCACCCCTTGGATAGCCTTCGCCACCGCCTCCAAAGTCTCGGGCTTCGCCAGCAGCGCGGCGAGGGCGGCCTGGTCGTGGAAATCATCTTCGGTCATCGTTCTTGTCCTTTGCTCTGGTTAAACTCGCTCACCCGCTGCGACAGACGCACCTTCTCGCTCACGTCGATATAGTCCCGGCTGCCATGCCAGCGGATAAACTCCGCCAGCGATACCGGAGGCTGGTACACGTCCTCCCTGCGACTGCGGGGGATGTCGCCTCCGGGCTGAGCGGTGGCCCATGCCGAGCCGGTGTTGGGGATGAGGTCGTCGGTCATGCACGCCCCACAATCCGACACTTCGGCACCTGCACGAACCCCGACTTCACCCACTCGCCGGTGCGCTGGACGACGCCTGCTTGCTCAAGGGCTTCGAGCATGCCGGGCTGGCCGCCTTGGGGTCCGTTTTCGGCGTAGCTCTTGATGAAACATTCATCCGGCCCGCACGGCTCGTCAGGCAGGTTGATCGTTGCCTTGGCTATCGGCTCACCGTCAATCGCGTCCACCAGTTGCAGGGCGGTGCGGCCATTGCTGTAGCGGCCCTGCTCGACGCGGCAGGTCCAGTTGCGGAAGCGGACGGGGGTCATGCTGCCTCACTTTCCACCGCCATCCCGGCAATCGCATCGTCCACCAGCTTGTAGAGCGAGGTACCGAGACCGATGCCCTCCACCGCCGCCCGCTGGTCCGGCGCGTACGCCTCCTGTTGGCCGTTGGAGAGCTTGTACCGCTTCCAGCCAAGCACCCGCTCGGCGATGATCGCCGCGCGTTTGTGGTTCTCGGCGGTCAGCCGCTCGACGCACTCACAGGCGCGTTTCGCGTCCGACTCGGCCTTGGCAAGCTTCTCGCGCACGATGCCGAGCTCGCCGCCTGGGTGCGTCTTCTCCCGCACGTAGGCGTCCCAGCCGTTCGCCTTGATCCAGAGAGCGTGCGAGATTGCCGCCCCGTGCTGAGCACCGGAAGGCCCGTAGCTCATCGCTTCTGCCGCTTTCACGGCGGCGGCGGAAATCGCCTTGGCGTCAGCGTTCTCTTCCTCGCCATATTGCCCGAATTTCGGGTCCGCTTCCGGGTGGGCGTCCAGCCATTCGAGCGCGGCAGCCAGCATCCGGCGGCAACACTCCTCGTAGGTTCCGCCGAAGCCGCTGATCTCCCGCATGGCGGGGGTAAACTGGTATTTCTGCTGCATTTCACCTCTCTTTTGGTTGGTCGTTTGCGAGCCGCCAGGGGCAGCTCGCGTGGGGTTGGATCGGTTGGTGAGTCAGTCGGCTGGCTTACTCGGTGCGTATGAGGTGCGGAATTTCCCCGCACCCCAGCTCAGCGGCTTTTCTTCCCTGCGGATCAGCTCGTTGACCTTGCCGATGGCCTCGGCCAATTCCGGATAGCAGTCGCCCAAGGTTTGATCTTCGGGCAGTATGTCGCTGTAGTAATCTCCGTCGATCTGCCATGCGTAGTTCGGCTCGCAGATTACCAACCGCAGGTCTTCCGGCTTGAGATCGTTCATCTCGCAGTAGCAGAGCAAGCCGTCCTCTTCCCAGAAATATTCATCGTCGTCGTGGAGTGTCAGCGGCGTTTCCCCGTCCCACTCTTTGAAAGGCAGTGCCTCATATTTCTCCAGTTGCTTCTTGTCGCGGCAGGAATAGCAGGCGGTCCAGCCGCGCTCCATCTCCGCTCCACAATCACAGATCTGGTGGGTGCATCCGTCCCAGCGGGCCAAGTGCTCGTTATCGCCGTAGAAATGTCCTTTACGCGAACGCCAGCCCGTCAGGGTCACTTTCTGCGCGGCCTCGTCGCTGTCGTACATAATTTTTGGTTTGGCGCTCATACAGCCTCCTTGCTGTGTTTTGGGCGGCACCGTCGCCGCCCGGTTGGTTTATGCTGCTTGCTGGATGCCTAGTAGCGCGTTGATCTCCGCCACTCTCACGGCGGGCACGCCAGTGGGCTTGCGATCCACGTCGAACTCGGCATAGAACGGCTCGCCTTCCGGCCACGCCTCGCGCATCTGCTTGATCGTCTTGAACTGGTCGAGGAAACCGGAAAGCTCGCGTTCGGCCTTCCGCCTCTCATCCCGCAGGTTTTCCTCATCTTGCGCATGCCGCTGTACTCTATCGGCCAACTCGCCGGTCAACGAAGCGAGGTTGCGGCAGCCATACTCGGCAGAAGGCACCGGCACCCCCGGATTGACACGCAGTGTCACATTCCATCCATTCGCGTTGAAGCGCAGGCAGCGATCCAGGCGGAGCCAGCCTTCCGGCATCGCTGCCGCAGCCACGCGTTCTTTCTCAGGGAATGCGGCCTGGTAAGCCTCCATCCCAAGGGCGATTTCGGCGGCGGCGCGGCTTTCCTCCCGCTCCTTAAATGCGGCGGTAATGGCGCGATTGCAGATTCTTTCGCGGATGTTTTGGGTAAGTCGTGACATTAGATAGTTCCTTTCTATTTCTGAGTTAAATAAATCCAATTCGCGTACTGATTTTCCACCTCCTTCCCCAGCACCAGCCCCACGGTTTCCGGTTCGATCCCGGCGGCGTCGAAGGCTTCGTAAGCTTCGGCTGGGGAGAGGATTTCGTAGGTTTCCAATAGATCTTCTCGCGTCATACCACCCCCACCCGTTCCACCATGGCTACCACCTCCCGCGCCATCGCGTCGAACCGCACCGGCCCGCAACTCCGCAATAGCCACCCGTCGATTACCTTCTCCACGGCCAGGGCAAGCTCCAGCTCCAGCGGCAGGCCCATCGCCTTCAGCGCGGCGGCGGTCATGGCGGCGGTGCTGGCGCGGCTGTCCCAGTAGGCGTTCGTGAGGGCGGTTTGCACAGTGCCGAGCGAGCTTATCATATACCCTCTACAGCCGCGTCGAATTGTAGTGGCTGCGCACCTGCTGCTCGTAGGTGCCGTACTTCTTCTCAGCGAATGCTTCCTCTTCATCAGCAAGCCCGGATGCTTCAGCCTCGCGTTGCTTGGCCTCCCATTCCCGGTGATACTCCATCGCCGCTTGCTGGGCATCCGAAGGGCTTTCAAAGCCGATCTCGCCGCCCCATACCGCAATGCCCTGCCTCCTGACGTAGTGCTCAAAGCCCCATCCATCGTAGGTTTCCGATACGATGTAGCGTTCTCCGTTGAGCGTGAATTCCACTTCCTTTGCCATGTGCGAGTCCTTCCTTTGTGCGTCAGCAAGATTCCTGTGGGCCGTTTACCGCCTTGCCCAGGGCGTGGGGGGTTAGCCGATGCGCGTGATGCGGATTTGCCCGCTCTCAAGCTCGGCTACCGTCCAGGTTGCGTACTTTTGAAGGAGCATCTTCCAGCAGTCGTTAAAGCTGCCCTCGTACACGGTCACGCCGTTTTCGGTGATACCCCAATAGTGCTTTTTATTCTCTGTCGATTTGTCCATGGTTTTCTCCTAGGTTTTCCGGGGCTTCATCGCGCCGGTAAGGGGACAGTAGCGCGGTTTACAAAATATGTCAATTTAATTGTTGACTTTGTGAACGATCTTGCTATGGTTAGGATATGGCAGACCTTAAAGACATCCGCGAAGAACTGGTGCTGATGGCGCATCGCGTCGGCTCCCAGAAAGTCCTTGCCGCTGAACTCGGCATCCCGGAAACCGTGCTGAGCCTGGTTATCCGGGGGCACCGCAAGCCTGCCGATTCACTTCTCAGGCGGCTCGGCTACGAAGCCGTCACGGTGTACCGCAAGAAGACGGAATAGCCCCCACCTCCCACACCGAATCGAACTCCCTCCGGTCAGCCAGTTAGTCAACCAACTAACTCCGCCGCGCCGCAAGCTCCTCCTCATAAAGCCGATAGGCCAGCTTGCGCACCGCCTCGGAGTCCGGCGGGAAACACCCCGTTTCCCGCCACACCGTCACATAGGCCGTGAGGGCGCAGGAGTGGAAGCCCGCCAGCCAGTCGGCAAGCTCCCGCTCCTCGTGCTCATTACGCCGCGCCACGCTTTAACTCCGCCGGTTCGTCGCCCCACGGCAAAAGCTCGTCGTAATCAAGCACAAGTTGCAGCAGGTCGGCGAAGAAATGGTTTTCCGTGTAGCCCACGCATTCCAGCTTATTGTCATCGTGGCGGACAAGGCCGAAATAGTCCGCGTCCTCGCGGCTGCAAGTCTGGTAGTAAGTCGAGCCGAAAGCGTCCCGCTTCGTCTCGAACGGTTGCAACAAAAACACTTTTCTCATAAATCATTCCTTCCGGTTGCCGGGGGAGGCCTTAACCCTCCCCGGCGTGGTTATGGTTAGCGGTTAATATCGGGTTCGGCCAGCGCTTCCAGCTCGCCCCGGTCGCTTTCGGCTGCCGTGTCCGGCTTTTCGAAAACAATGCACGTGTCATGCAACCCCGGTATAAAGCTGCTGCGGTAACGCCTGCCCGCGCTGCTCGCGCCGTGCGAAAACCGGATGATGTCGGTCACGCGCTGCTCGAATCCGAGGGAGAAAGCCAACTGCTTCGCCAGGTAGGTGAGGGGCAGGAAGCCTTGCTCGCGGTCGTTATAGTCGCCGATAAGCACGGCCATTCGGCCTCCGGGCGTGAGCCTGTCCCACACCGCCCGCATGGAACCGCGCAGCTTCTCCGCGAAAGCCCCCAAGGTCGGCTGTGCGGAGAGGTCGCGCGCGTCCCTGCTGTATTCAACCTGCCGCCAGTAGGGCGGGTGAATCCACGCGAAATCAAACAACTGCCCTTCGGTGGCAATCTCCAGCTTGCCGGAGTCGCTCGCGTCCAGGCCGTTGCGCAGGTCGCCGGAAAAACAGGGCACGCCAAGGCTGCGGCAAACATCCCCCGCCGTTCCGCTGCCGCTCATCGGGTCAAGCACACTTTGCGGCTGGAAATAAAGGATTAAATCGCGTATCAGGTTGCCGCTGCAATTGCCCCGGTAATTGCGGCTGCCGTAGCTTCCGGCGTCCGCGTTGTGGTAAAGGCTGGTGAGCCACGGCACGGGGCTTTCGTTGCGGGGAGGCTCCGGCAGGCGGACGTAGCGCGGCGCGCGGTAGCTTTGGCGGAAGGCCTCTAGGTGTGCTGTAAGTGTCATGGTTAGTTACTCCTTAAAATGGTTAAAGCTTCGTATGGGGAGAGAACGGCTCGCCGTTCACCTCGCCATACGAAGCATCCCTGCGATGCTGAGCGGGGGGAGCCTGGGGCAACCGGAAAGCGGCATTGTGGCTTTCCGGTTGTGGCAGGCGGGGCGAAGGGCCCCCGGGGAAAGGTGACTGGCGGCGTGCCGGGGCCGCCGCAAAAGGCAGTGCCGCCGAGTTCCGCGCCTTCGTCCAAAAGTAACGCTCCATCCTCTCGAACCAGTTCAGCGAAGAGCTGGAAACCGGGGAAGGCCGCTGCAAGGCAGCTAATGACCTGTCAGGCATGCGGCTTGCAATTCCTAGCGTTCACGGCAGAGGTTAATCGGGGCGGCGGTAGGTACTGTTCGCCGAGCTGTGTGGGCGTTGATAACGCCAAGCGGATTAAAGCAATAAGGCTTGCGCGAAAAGCAAACTTGGCGTACTGATTTTTCTTATGCCAGTTACCGTATCTCATCTCACTTTATCTTCCGACGTATGCAGTGGCCGCTTGGTAACTGGCGTTTCTGCGCGGCTGCTGCGCCACGTCGGGGTGTGAGGATTTTATGCAAGAACTCGTTGGAAACACCGTTTACTCCATTTATATCAGTCCGGATGACGAGCAAATCGTATTCGAGACCGATGCCGGGCGCATCGCCTATAAAACCGATGGCGAGTGCTGCTCCAGTACCTGGATCGAGAGCTTGACCGGAGTGGACGCGCTTCTCGGCCAGAAAGTGGTGAAGCACGAAACCGTTGATATGCCAGAGCCGGAAGATCGTGAATACAAGAGCGACCACTATGTCGAGGTTCTAGCGGATTACGGGGAAAAGCTAGTTACCAAGAATGGGGTGTTTGACCTCGTTTACCGCAATTCGAGCAACGGCTATTACGGCGGTTCGCTCAATCACCTCCGTCAAGCCCCGGCTATCGAGGGCTTTAAAGAAATCACCGATGACTGGGTTGCCGCATGACCACCGTCCTCCTGATCCTCTTCCTCTCGCCCGACCGGACGCTGGAAACCCGCATGCCGGACATGCGGTCTTGCCAGGCGCGGCTGGCGCAGTTGCCCGGGGACACGCTCGCCGCGTGCTCGTGGCGGGTGGATTATTAGCCGCAGCACGAAGCGAGGACAACCGCCAGGACGGCGGCGAAATGATGGAGGATTCGATGACATACGAAGCAACGTGCGCAATATGTTCAGATACCGGCTGGGTTTGCGAGAACCATCCCGACCGGGTTTGGTACGGCCTGATGAAGGACGGGCATCCTCGCTGCTGCGATGTTTCCGCCGGGATGCCTTGCGATAACTGCAACCCATGTGATGAGCACAATCCGCCGAAGAAAACCGGGATGGCCTCTGTCTACTATAACCGAAACGGCGTGAATCACTGAGCCGCGACGGCGGCGGATTTTGGGCGCTTCCGTGCGCCCGGCACCCTGAGTCAACCGGCCAGCTCGGCCATTTTCTCCGCCAGCGTCCAGAGCGCCCGGTTGAGCTTGAGATCTCGGTCCACGCTCTTCACGGGCCTGGTGGTGGTGCGGCGCCCCTTGGGCGTCTTGCCGGTCACCCCGCCCTTCAAGATCGCCTCCTCAACGGTGTTGAAGGTCTGCCAGAGCGAGCGGTTGCCGTTGTCATCGGGGGTGTCCTCGCGGCGGCGTGGCGTGAGGAGCTGGGCCGGTTCGATGTGCGGGTTTTCGATCAGCGTGTGAGCCGCCTCGGCGTAGGCGGTCTGCACGGGAGGGGGGAGCGCGATCTGCTTCCACGCCTTCGCCGTCTCCAGCGCCTTCGGTGCCTCGGAAACCACGGAGAAGGTGGCGTCGATGATCCTCTTCTCGAAGTCTTCGCCGCTGTGCCGCACGGAGAAACCGCCCAGGTCGCCGATGGGGCATACCAGCCCGTTGGTACAGGTCACGCGGTAGATTCCCAGATACAGGCGGTAGGCGGAGGAGCCGTCGAAGCTGTTGGTCAGGCAGACTTCAGCGATCTCATCCCGCACGGCGGCGTCCATGTCTTCGGAGCGGCGGAAACGGATGAGGTGCTTGGTGTAGTCCCGCTTGTCGGGCAGTCGGCAGCGCGACTGCTGGGCGCGGACGGGGAAGAGGCCGATGCCGGAAAGCAGGCCGATCACGTCGGCGGTGGACGCCACCTTGTAGCGGGGGGAAAGGGTGTGGTAGGCGCTGCGGGTGAAGATGGACGGGGCCACGGAGCGGAGCTGTTCGGTGGTGAGCGCTTGCATGGGTCTGTCCTATGAAGGGTGCCTGTTTGCCATGAAGTTCGCCTTGCGCGAAATTCAATGGGCAAACGGCGGTCGCCAGACCCGTATTGATATATGCGGCAGAAGTCACCCGCAGGGCTTGAGGGAGCGGAAGCGGTCTGCACAACGCGCGCAGCGCGGCGGAAGATCGCGGGCGACCTTGACGATGCCGCGTCTGGCTCGCCCGGCAGATTCTGGCGCCGGGTTATCGCCCCGGACGGGTTGCCGCCCGTGCCCGCCCTACCAGCTCCCTCGCCCGCAATACCGGGCAATTCTCGGGGCTGTCGCCGCACTCGTGGCCCGCGTGCTGGGTGTCTTCGAGCAGGTCTTTGAGCGCGGAAAGGAGTTCGTGCGTTCCGCTTTCACAGCCTTGAGGTCGGCGTTCATCTCCCCACCCCCATCACCGCCCCATACTTCCGCTCGAACTCGCGTTGCACGTGGTTGGCGATCTTGCCGGCGTCGTCGCCGGTCATGTCAGGCTCGTTGTCCAAAAGCTCGAACACGTAGCGGTAGACGTCCTCCGAAAGTTGCCGCTGTCGTACACAGGCTCCGGCACGCTGCCGCCATTGCGACGGACCCTCCTCTTCGCGAGCCTGCGTCACGGGCCGATGGGATTCGGTGCGGTAGCGAGTCATCGTGCCACGCCCTGCGGCCTCCCGGCGGCAAGCTCCCTGCCGAGCTGCTCCATCTCGAAGTAGTTGGCCAGCGGCCGCTCCTTGTCGGTGCGTTCCCACTGCCTGCGCCCTTCGTGGTAGCGCACGCCCCGCATTTCCATCGCGTCCTTTTCGTGACGCTCTGGCAGACGGTCTTCGTCGAAGGCGACGCCGCTCGTGGCCTCCATCGGCCCGTGGCCCTGGTTGACGCGGAGGCCCGCGGCCTCGTGGCGCGCCCGGTTGATGAAACCGGCCGGAGCGTGGTTGCGGCGAATGGGGTCAGGAGCCGCTGGAGCCTGGATCTCAGCGATGGCTGGTTCGGCGGAAGGATGATCCCGCTGCGGCGTTTCGCTCACCGGCTCCGGAGAGGGCGGAGCGGGTAATTCTGATGCGGGTTTGAGGTCATGGCGCTCGGCGATCTCATCGAGCGTTGCGGCGATGGGTTCGGAGGCGGACTTGCGGGTTCTGCGGCCTTTGGACATGCGGGCTACCGTGCGGTGGGTTTCTCAACCCATAGCGCGGTGCGGGGTGAGTGTCAATTGCTGGATGGTGACTGGCACACCTTGCATGGCAGGAGCCGAAGATGCGTGCAGCTCAGATTGGACTTCAGGACAATTTTTAACCTATTATTAGACAATGATTTATAGCAATGGCGGAGTAATCCGATGCCGGATTCACTTTGTCATTCGAGAGGGGGTAGTTCTACCAGATGATTTAGGAGGACAGACGCAGGTTAGGTCGTGCGGACAAAGGCTGGGGGATTTGGGAAGTCCTCCAATATGATGCATCTATGCCCAGCCTACCCGTTACGAGGTTTCCCAAACCGCAAGAGCGACCCAGGGTTTATCCACACGACCTAGTCCAGGGCTTATTGCCAGGAGACTCTTTCCATGCCCGACACCACCCCGCCGGCACCGCCCGGCACCCACAGCCCATCCTCACCCAGCTCGCCCGATCTGTTCGAGGCCAGCCCCGACGACTTCCTCCTGCCTTCCGGCTTCGATCCCTCCCATACCGCAGGCTTCCTAGAACTGACGGCCAGCTTGGACGCCAAGGGACAGCTCGTGGAGGTGCTCGCCTGCGAGGCCGAGGGCCGCCCCGGCAAACTCGACCCCATCGACGGGTTGCACCGCGTCTCCTGGGCGAAGATGCGCGGCAAGAAGGTCCGCGTGCGCCGGGTCAAGCGGCCCGGAAGCGAACTCGAGAAGGAGATCCTGATCTACACCGTCAACGCCAAACGCCGGCGCATGACGCTTACGGAGCGCCGCGAGCGGCTGTTGAACGTCATGAATGCCGCGCCGCACTGGACGCAGAAGCAAGCCGGGGCGGCGCTCGACATGAGCGAGACGATGGTCTCCACCCTTTTATCCACGGAGTGTATTCCGGAGAGCGATCTGAAGCGGCTCCAAGAGGCCGGCGTCTGCGACGCGGTCGTTTGCATGATCGGGCCGCTTCGCCCCCCCGAACGGATGCGACAGGCCGTGGAATTCGCCTGTTCGGGCGGGACCGACGGGAAGCCGCCGACGCGCGACCAGTTCTCGCTCTGGCTGAAGCGCTCCAAGGGCCGGGGCAAGAAGCCCTTGCGGCAGCCCAAGCCGACGGCACTCGCGCTCGACGACAGCATGGAACTGATCCTCCACGGCGGCAAGCCCGCCCCGCTCGTCGTCACAACCGACGGCGGCATCGTCGTGCTCTTTCCCGCATCCACCGATTATTGCCAGGCGGAGGCCGACCTTAAGGCCGCACTCGCCCGCGTTCGCAAGGGCAAGAGGCTCGACGACGCCGAGATCCAGCCGGTGATCCTGCCCCAGCAGTGACCTCCTCCTGACCGTCCCGGTAACGAACATTCCGCCCTCCGCCACGCAAGCCCGTACGGGCTGACCGTGGAAACTCCGCAACGTCAAAACGCAGCGCGCCCCGCGCAGGAGTGTCGGGGTGCGCCGTCAACTTCCCCTTCCCCGGCCACTGGCGGGGCGGCGTCGCCTCGCATACACAGAAAGGTCTAGGCATGCGAGTGAGTCGTGCTATGAGCAGTGAAGCGTGGCTCTATTTGAGCCTGGCGGCGCTTGCCGTCTGGCTTCTTGCGGGTTCGGGCAGGGGCGGAGCGACGCCCGGCCACTCCGCCGTCACATCCCAAGGGCTCGGCCCCGTCAAATTCGCCGGTGAAACTTGGACGCCGGACCGGCTCGCCCGCCACGTCTGCGTGATCGGAGCGACCGGCTCGGGCAAGACGTTTTCCACGAACGCGCTCCTCGGCGAGTTGATGCGCCGGGGGCCCATGGTCTTGACGTGCGTCAAGCCAGACGATTGCACACGCGTCCACAAGATCGCCCGGGATTTCGGCTGCGAAGACCGCTTTATCCGGCTGGCGCCAGACTCCGGCGAACGCATGAATCTGGTAAACGAGCTGCTCAAGCCCAACGGCTCCGTCGTCGCGGCGGCGCACATGCTCGCCAAGATCGGCGAGGTTGGCAGCCGTTACGCCAACGCCAACGTCGGAGACAACGCGTTCTGGGTGGCGCAGGCAGAGAGGGCCATCAGCGCCGCGATGGTTCTCAATCTCAAAGTCGAAGGAAAAGCCGACGTTCCGTTGGTCCATCGCACCCTGCTCAGCACTCCGTCGTCCACGGCGGAATTGGAGAAGCCGGAATGGAAGCCCGACGCCAAGTGCGAACGGCGGCGTTGCGCCAACCTCATCGTGCGCGGCTCCGGCATGGGGTTGGAGGACGAACCCGCGTTCATGAACGCGTGCGAATACCTGATGCACGAGATGGGGGGCGGCGGCGACCGGCAGAGGGGTGGAATCATCGCCCAGGCGAACGTAACTCTGGGCCCCTTCATTGACCCGCCGTGGAACACGTTCTTCAGCTCCGACTCGACCATCGACCCAGAACGGATCGAGCGGGAGCGGCTGATCGTCGCCCTCGACATGCCTGAGATGACGTGGCGCCAACCAGGCCAGATGGGGCAGGCCGCCATCACGCTCGCCGTGCAGAACTACTGCCTCCGGCGCCCCTTCACGCCGGGCACGCCCATCACCGCGATCGTGCGCGACGAAGCGCCCCGCATCGTCACAAACGACGACACCGAGGCGCTGCTGGTGGCCCGCAGCCAGGGCCTCTGCTTCATCGACTTGCTGCAAGACGTCAACGCGTTGCGCGGCGCGTTCGGCGGCGACAAGGGCAAGGACGCGGCCTGGGCGTTCCTTCAGAACCACGCCACGACCTTCATCTTCCAGACCACGTCGCTCGACACCGTGAACTGGGTGTCGTCGGTCGTTGGCCAGAAGCTCAAAATCCGCCTCAGCGGCGGCGGGACCGCCCGGCGCCACCCGCAGGGAACCGGCGACCTGCTCGACGACTGCCTGGGCGTCGGCGGCGACGTCCATTGGCAGCAGTCCTGGGAACCGGCGATCCGCCCGGAATGGCTCGCGCAGAGTCCAGTCGGAGTCGCCCTCATGCTCACCGGCGGCTCCCATCGCTGGGTGGACTTCCGCTCCCTCCACCGATCCTAACCCGAAGAGGAATCCATGCCCCCGCAGCAACAAGACACCATAGCCAGCGGCGCCGAGTCGATCCGGCTTGGAGCCGCCCTCGCGCAAGTCGCGATTTCCACCACGGCGACGATGTACCGCCTGCCGTACTACCAGATGTTTTCGATGGGGAGCCGCGCCCTCGGCCCCATCAAGGGCGCAGGCGCGCTGATGATCTACCCTGCGATCGTCTCCGCCGCGCCTCCTACGACGCGCGAGGGTTTTCTGCTCGCCACGTGGGGCTGGCAGGCGCTTGCCGTCCTGCTCGTCGTCCAATGGGTAGGCTCTCTGTTCAGCGGCAGGCACAGCCGATTCATCGGCCAGTCCTACTTGCCGTCCTCCCTCGCCGAGGCGGCGTTCGCGCTCGGATCAGCCGCCCTCGCGTGGCCCTTTTGCCAGGGAGTCGCCTACGCCGTGGCGATTGGCTGGCTGGCCTCCGAGCTTGATATTTTCCTCATCAAGGCACGTCTTCACCGCACGGCGGCGATCATCCGTGATTCGCGCATGGAGGCGGAACAACTTCAGGGCTACATCGAGGAGTGAACCATGGCAGACGAGAGAAAGACTCAAGATCGAGCGGAGCGACCCGAGCGCGGCGCGCCAAGCACGTCGAGCGTGCTCTGGGCCGCCTGGCGGCAAGGGCTCAAGGACTTGCAAAACGTTGTGCTGAACCCGTTCCCCTCCCACGTCGCGCAGCACGAGGAGCCAGGAAATATCGCCGTGCCCACCCAGCACGACGTCTACCAGGACCGTAACCGCGACGAAGGCCACGGTCTGCCGCCGGAGGCCAATACGAAGAGAAGCCTGTTCGAGCAGAAACCCGACGTGTCACCGCCCTCGCGCGGCAGGGAGCGGGGCGACTGAGGCGATGTGACTCAATCAAACCGCGGGGCGGCGACGTTCCGCCCCGCGCGTCTCCGTCTCTTCAATTTCCTGGAGCCGCGAAACACTAAGCAGATACGACGACATGTAGACGGCCGTGCATTTCTTGAAAGAGGTGAAGCATGCTGACCGGATCGCTGTCGGACGTCATGCTAGACCTGGGAATTACCGGTTCCCTCCGCCAATACGCGATGCTCCTCCTCATCGCGGTGCTGGTCGCAACGACGCTCGCGATGCTGTCCGCGCCGCTTTGGAAACTCACGCCGCACGCCGCACATGCGGTCCAGAGGACCGGCCTCGCAGTCCTGGGAGGGACGAGGAAATCGCAAGGCGCGGTCTCACGGCTCGCGGCGTGGCTCTTCGGTATGGCGCGATTCGCCGCGCGGGCCTGCGGTTGGGCGGCGGCCGCGACGCTGAAAGCGGCGTACGACCTCGCGGCCTGGGTCGGATCTCTCATCGCCGCCGCGGTCTGGCGCGTCGTCCTCCATCACCGTTGGATTTATCTCGCGGCCGGGTTCGCCGTCACGGCGCTCGGATCGGGATACGGCGGCTACCGCCTCCTGCCTCCAAAGACCGTAGAGAAGCCCGTTGTCCAGGTAGTTGAACGCGAGGTTCCCGTCCCGGTCAAAGACGAGGAGGACATCCGCAAACTCAACGAGGCCCTCGCGGAGCGGCAACGCCTTGCCGACGCGCTGCGGCAGGATCGGATTGAGTCTGGGGAGCGGGAATTGCGGCTCAAGGAGCAAATCGCGGATCTCGGCGAGACCATCGAGTCCAACCGTGACAAGATCGCCGGGCTCATGCGGGAATCCGATGGGCTTCGAGCCGAGCTGAAGGATTCGAAGCAGCTCTTCAACACGCTGCTCAAGGGAAAGCTCGCTGCAAATCCAACGGCGATGGAGGAGGCACAGGTGCCGCCGATTCCGGAAACGAAGCCGGAGCTCGCCCTCCCGCCTCCGGCACCTGTCGCGGCAGCGGAGCCTTCGCAAAATCTAGCGATGCCTCCCATCTCCGCGCCACTGGCTCCTGGCCGGCAAATCGAATTCCCGCCGGGCGCGGTCCCTCCGCCCCCGCCGCCAAGCCCGTTTCTGTATGAAAACCCAAAGCTGACCGCGCTCGGGGAGAAGAAGCCGCTCCTCGAATGGGTGGCCGACCCCATCTGCGAAGTCGATGAAGCCGAACTGCGGCGGCGGCTGGTCGCCCGGTGGAGCGTGAGCAAGGCGATCATCACGCCCGACGGCAATGGGCTTGGCGCGAAGCGGCAGCGCGGGCTGAACGCCCTCGAACGGGAGAAGCTGGCCATCCGCAAGGGGCTGCCGGACATCGTGCTCGACCTGGAGAGACTCTGGGAGTTGCAGTTCGGTAAAGGCCGCTGAGGCGCTCCCTCGCCGCGGAGTGGCTCTCGTCTGGTCCGTACCGGCGAACCATTCCTGCTGAAACCGATTGCCCGCCCCCATCAAATCCCCGTAGGAGTCGCCAACATGAGTACCTCGCTACGTGTTTCCGTCGTCGGGCCTGCTGCGCCCGACGCCCCTTCTCCGCCCATTCTGGTCAGGCTGGTCAGGTGGTCGCTCTCCGTGATGAATGCCTGGCTCTGGCTGTGGTCGATCTACCATCGGGCCGTGGCCTGGCGGGCGGGGGCGTTTCCCGGCGTCTGGGCGGGGATCCTCCTCTGGTCCTCGCTGCTCCTCATCTCATTCCTCGTGCTCGTTTGCGATCCCGCGCTCGACGGCCTCCTTCTGTGGATGCTGCTCCTCGTCGCGATCTACGTCCACATGATGTGGAAATGGTGCACCGGCCGCGCTCTCGACGAGACGCGCAGCCAGAGCTGGGCCGGTCGCGCGGAGCCCCTGTTCGCGCTGGGGTTGTCGCTGGTCGCGGCCCTGGCGGACTTGCCGCCCATCTTCTTTTGGGGTTATGTCGCCTCGCTGATCCAGATCCGCATCACCCGCGTGATCGGTTGGCTCGACCGATGGAACACGGACCGGACCGCCCGGATCAAGGAGCGCGTCGTAG